>QWCE01001182.1_pt1 | contig 91162 bp, 69 predicted proteins | sample 1972531 | NCBI WGS metagenome assembly QWCE01 (sample SAMN09866716, study PRJNA288562) | Human gut metagenome isolate term4_stool, whole genome shotgun sequencing...
TCGACAAAATTCGACATCATTGTCCGATAATTGCAAAAAGTTTCTTGGCTTTCATCCCACGGTTAAAACCGTGGGCTTTCCCGCCCGACTTTTGTAAATCTACCAGAAGTTCCAACCATGATAAAGGATTGCCCACTATGGGAAAGTGCTTTAAGCGATTGGAAACTGTCTGCTGAAAAACTTGATGAGCTTTCAGCACTATTAGATGCAATTCCAGCTTACAAGCTACCAGAAGCACCAACATCCGAACAAGCCCATTACAAATACATCGCTCTAAAAGTAGCTGAAATCAAGCGCAGAAATCAAGAAAAGAAAATCAACAACCGATTTGCATATCTGCGAAAATTAATGCAAAAAGATATGGAAGCAAATGCTGAGGAAGAAACTGCGCAGCAATTGGCAGTCGCACGTGGCACACAGGCATTTCGAAATTTCACAGAGCGAACCCATAATAATTACATAGAAAAGATCTTGGAACAATATAAACAGCATTGATATATTATCTTTAAAACCTAATTTATAAGAACCTATAAAAATCTGTGAAATCTTGATGGAACAGAAAAAAAGGAAAAGTGGCACTAAATAAAGTATCCCTTTTCCTTTTTTCCATGGCTTTTAATTTTGTTTTGTATGCTCGTCCCGATACTGACCTGGTGTTTTTCCAACATACCTTTTAAATCGGCGCATAAACACATGCTCATCTTCATATCCGACTGCCGCACTGACATCTTTAACCTTAAGCGAAGTTGTCTTTAGAAGTTCCTTTGCTTTTTCCATACGAATAATTCCAAGGTAATCGGATGGATTTACACCCATGCGGTTTTTAAATTCGACAGACATTGTTACCGGGCTAATGGATAGCATTTCGGCAAGCGCTGCCATTGTCAAATCTGGGCTGCTGTAATTTTCTTTCATGTATGCCACTGCCTTAGATGCCATGTCTGGCTCATCTGATTTATCATCGTTACTTGTCTGCCTTGCCTCAATTAAGCTATGGCATACCTCATGTAAAATATCTGAAAACTGCTGTACTGTTAAACACTGTGACAGCAAAAATACATTGTAAATATTAGAAAAATCAACGTGTGTGTCATTCCACTCTGTAATCAAAATATGAAGAATATCATTATATAGTACACGGAAGCTAAGAAGAGAATGATTGCTGCTCTTAAGCTTGCTGCAGATCTCATCGATGACTTCATCTGCCTCATCACAATTGCATGCACGAATAGCATTTTTAAGTCTTCTAAGAAAACTCTCCGGCAAAATCTCAATATGCTCCACCTTCGATGCCTGCTGATAGCGGATCATGTTGCTGTTATCCACAATAAATCTTGTGTCAAATGCAGTATCAGCCTCAAGATATGCCTGAGGCACCTCCATTAAATCCTCATGATAATCACTTACGGCCATGACAAATTCCTCGCATGAAACCTGACCAATCTTGAAGAAATTTACAAGCATCTTTTCTGCCTGATCACGGTCTGATGCAAAGATAACAAACACATTTCTTGTCTTGCTTATCAACTTAATTCGATAACCATCAAGCTTTGAATACTGACGAATCAGTTCAAGCATTTCCTTCTCGGCCTTCTCCTCATTACTTTGGCCGCGGTCACCACCAAGATCACCTACCATAATAACAAAGGATGAAACTGACTCTGGAATCTGGATTTGCGCCTCTGCAGCATCCATTCTAATCTCATCTTCATTTCGATAAACACCACGCACCAGATTTCCAATAAAACGATTCTTCTTTAATGGAATATGTGTCTCATTTGTCCTTGCTAACGTCTCATTACTCTTTGCAAGAGTCTCATTATTTTTTACAAGGCTCTCTATTCCTGTCTCTATATTTTCCAAATCATACGGACGATCATCTTTTTTGAGCATCATATTAATACGCCTAATTCGCCCTGCAATTTTACGATATAAAAGTAAAATGCCAAATGCTGCCGGAATACTGCACAGTAACAGCAAAAAGACAATCCCCCACATTCCGCTTCTTATTTGATTAGAAAAAACTGACATTGGCTGCATGCTCACATAGACTAATCCACTTACACCTGCTTTCATTGAGACAAGCATAGAAACGCCATCTACAGTCATGGACTCAGAAATAGCCATTTCTTTTTGATTGCTATTATTAAGCTTCTCTGTCTGCTTAGCATACAGATTTGTCAGCTCTGTTAAGACAGAATCGCTCTCAAGCTCTACTGTCTCTCTTTTAGTTACAATTTGCCCATCATATAAAATATAATGATTGCGGCCATCCTCTGATCCACCAGAGTCTAGCAGCTCATCATAATATTTTTCCGGAACAAGAAATATCATGACAGCATTTTTCTTTGGCGCAACAGTTTTTAAATAAACTGTTAACTTGTTTGTATCGCTCATGTAGTATTTTTTTACGTATCCACTTGCCCTCTGCTCAGGCAAGATCTTCATCTGATAATCCTCTGCACAAAGCAAGTCTGAAAACTCCTGCTCTGACGTCTTTTCAAGCATAAGTCCGATCCGCACAAAATTATCAAGCGTAATGGATGTTTGGGGATTATACAGATACTGATCTCCGTGATAAAAATACAATAGCTGACCAAAAAACTGGCTTACTGATGTGTATTGATAAAGCTGCTCTTCCAGCTTTGTACTTTTTAATGGCTGCTTATCAAGCATAAATTCAGTACAATCTGCTGAAAGATTAATCTGTGACACGACATTAGAAATAATCTCCATATCATTTTCATGGCGCGACTCAATTGCTCCAAGATCAGCTTCATTTGACTCTACAAAATTTTCATAAATCGTTCTGTGATAAAACCGATACAGATAACCACCCATTATGGCAATGATCAGTACAACTATCATACTAAATGCAGCCAGATACAAAAGCACACCCTGGCGGCGTAGTTTTCCACGTTCCAGTTTCATGAATTTGTTCCCCCTTACGTTTGCACGTCTGACTTTTTGTGCCAAAATAAACAGCCCCACTGTTTTGCGGCGGGGCTGTTATGTGTAGCTGCATCCTTGCTTTGCATATCTGCTTTTACACTTATGCCAGACAAAACTCTGGCGATATTATATCATTTTTTTGGCATAATGTCCATGAAACATTTAATCATTTACTCTAATTCCATAGTATCAATTGCATCCTGATACATCTGAATGTAGTCAGAAACACCCATTCCGTCAAACATGTTTACAAACTTCTCCCAGTTCTCATCAGTTACACCTTCGGTTACAAATGTTGCCATGTTCTCAACAACCGCATTGTTAATATCAGTCTCAAGAAGTGCATTGCTCTGCAATTGCTCAGATGTAAGCGGCGCAAGCCTTAAATAATCATTTGAATATTTCTGAATAACTCCTGCCTCATCATATTTCTGACAATACTCTGTTTTCTCAACACGCTGTACAGGCATGTTAAATACACTCGAAATATATTTTCCAGGTCCAAAGAATAATGTATTACAGTCAAGATAATTTTTAACATCTGTATTTCCAGTATTCAATGTGTCAATCTTTCCATTCTCATTATAAGTCCAACCAGTTCCATCGGTAGCATCCTTCTCTCCATAATACAGTGAAAACTGTGTCTCAGTATCCATCATCGCATCAAGAAGCTTTAAAGACTCATCTACATGCTCATTTGTGATTGTCAGCCATGCACCGCCTCTTGCCATCTCTATTGTCTTGCTAAGCTTTGCACCCATCTCTTCGCCTGGTGTCCACAGTACAGCATCCTTTGCTATACCATCATCCCAACCCATAGCAATAAGTCTCCACGCCATAAAGAAGCCTACATTACCTTCCTTTAACTTTGTTTCAATTGTATTTAGATCTTGAGAGATAAGCTCAGCATCTACTAACTCCTCCTCATACATCTGATGCAGCCATTCCATGCACTTGCGGAAGCCATCCTGTGTTGCGGTAAACTGAACGTTCTTGTCATCATCAATGTAGATCCATTTGTATCCATCACAAGGAATGCCAAACATCGGAAGAATAAAACGCACACCATAAAAACCAGTGTCAAATCCCATCTCAAGCGGAACCTCATCAGCCTCGCCATTTCCATTTGGATCCTGTGTCTTAAATGCACGAAGCACCTCTGTCAGCTCATCTAACGTAGTCGGTGTCTCAAGTCCAAGTGCGTCCAGCCATGTCTGATTGATAAAGAAATGCTGATTTGTATTAATATTCTGACCTACCATATAGCCGATAGAATAAGTATGTCCATCTGTTGCAACAAGACCAGTAGTCGGATCTGAATCTTCTCCTGCAATTCTTGTTGTATAGTTTGGCATATCCTCTGCAATCTTATCTTCAAGAGGAATAAGAAGACCCTGTGTAACACCATACTCCTCATCATCAACATTACACATTGGTGCAATAATAATGTCTGGGTAGTCATCAGATACAAACATCAGATTCAGCTTAGTGCTCCAGTCAGATTCCTTTACTACATCCCACTCCAAATTGATACCTGTTTTTTCTTCCAATGCCTGGACTACCGGCATATCACTTGGATCCATTAAAGAATCATTGTCTCTAATTGCAAACATAATCTTTAATGTCAACGGTTCATCAACAATCGGATATGTCTGCTGATCGCTGTAGTCAACTGTCTCCGACTCAGCAAAAACTGCCTGTCCCATTGCTCCCGAAAGCATCATTGCTGCGCTCATTGCTCCTACCAAAAATCTTCTTTTCATCGTAAAATCCTCCTTGATTCATTTTGATTGTTTTTATCGAAACCATGAGTTTCATGGTCAGAATCTTTTTAATCCCACATCAGCCCTTTAATGAACCGATCATAACACCCTTTTCAAAATATTTCTGCATAAATCCATACAGAATAACAACTGGTCCTGTAGCCACTACAATAATACAATATTTTGCCACGTTTGCAATACGCATTGCTTCTGCCATATCTGCGGCATTGTCAGACATTGTCTGCATATAGTCACCTGACTTATCAACTTGAAGCGTAGCCAAAATCTCGCGAAGCACTGTCTGCAGCGGAAGAAGGCTTCTGTCTTTAATATAGACAAGTCCTGTAAAATAGTCATTCCACTTTGAAACGCCATAATAAACTGCTAAAACTGCAATAATTGTCTTAGAGAGAGGAAGTACAATTTTAAAGAAATACTGAAAATGTGTTGTACCGTCCAACATTGCTGCCTCATACAGCTCGTGCGGAATATTTGTCTGAATATAGGTTCTTGCCACCATCAGATTCCATACGCTGACACAGCCCATTAAAATCATGATCATTGGTGTATTATAGAGTCCGATATTCTTCATAACAAGGAACGTTGGAATCAATCCGCCGTTAAAAAACATAGTAAATACAAAGAACAGATTAATAAGTCCCTTTCCAATAAACTTCGGACGAGACAGCGTGTATGCTGCCGCAAGCGTAACCACAATACTGATTGATACACTGACTACTGTATAAAAAATAGAATTGGCATATGAATGAAGCATCTCACTATACTTCAAAATTGACTGATAACCAATAAATGAAAAATCAACTGGATGCCAAATTACCTTTCCTGCTACAATAGCGTCTGGGTTGGAAACAGATGCAATAATAACAAGATACAGCGGATAAAGGATCAGAAACATGACAATGATCCAGAAAACAGCATTAAATATATAAAATGCCTGATTACTCTTACTGTACTGACTAAACTTCTTTTTTGTGCCCATTTTCTTCTGTTCCTCCTTCCTTAGAATAAGCCCACATCAGATATCTTCTTTGAAATCTGGTTTGCTGTGATAATGATAATAAAGTTAATTATATTGATAAATAAGCCGATTGCCGTCGTATAGGAAAACTGTCCGCTTCCAAGTCCAACATTATATACATACACACCGATGATATCAGATGTAGGAATATTTCCAGCTGTCTGCATAACGAGTGCCTTATCTGTATTGCTGCTTAACAGTTTTCCACAATCCAGAATAAATACCATAACAATAACAGGCACAATACTTGGCATATCTATGTAGCGAATCTTCTGCCATATACTTGCACCGTCAATCTCAGCCGCCTCATAAAGAGATGGGTCTACACCAGAAAGTGATGCAATGTAAAGAATAGTTCCCCATCCGGCTGACTGCCAGATACCAGAAACAATATAAATAGTTCTGAATGCTTTTGCATCAGACATAAAGTCAACGGCCTTCATACCAAGTGCCTGACGCAGAATATTAAAGATACCGCTTGTCGGTGACAGGAAAATGTAAAGCATACCTGCCAAAACAACTGTTGAGATAAAATATGGTACGTAAATACTTGTCTGGATAAATCTCTTGATTTTCGGTCCCTTAATCTGGTTTAACAGAATTGCCAAAATAATCGGTACCGGAAAGCTCCAAAGCAGGTTGTACACATTCAACAATAATGTGTTTGCAAGCAGTCTCTTAAAATAGTAAGCATGGAAGAAATTCTCAAAATGCTTAAAGCCAACCCATTTACTTCCTGAAATTCCAAACACCGCCTTGAAATCCTTAAATGCAATCTGGATTCCATATAAAGGCATGTAGTTGAATACAATAAAGTAGATGATTGCCGGCAAGATTAATACATACAACTGCCAGTTGTTCTTAAAATAAACTGCGTAGTTTATTTTCTTCTTGGGAACTTTTGTCTTAGGGTTCTTTCCCATGGTTTTGTCTCCTCCTTCTTCTTATTATCTCTTATTTCAGCTCATTTTGCTGTGCATCTTTGCTAAGTCCAGACTAGCTCATCAAGTTTTATTTGTAAATGGTTTAAAATTTTACTCGCACGTATCCTGTGTTTACTGCCTGTTTTTCCCAGTTCTTAGTATGCTATATGTTACATTTTTAATTAAAAACCGCCATTTTTTTATTCAAAACAGCATAGTTGCAAAATTTTATCCACAAAAATAAGATATGTAACACATAGTTTGGGTTGCATATCATCTTCTTTTTGTGTATCATGGACATATATAAATCCGGTTGAAGACACTTAACATCAATTATTTGTCACATCATCGGGCAAAATTTTTTTAATGATTAGGGAGAAAAAGAACATGAATCAGTATCTTGATTACATCATGGAACAATTAGAAAAGCTGATGGCAATTGACAGTCCATCTGGTTTCACAAAAAAAGTGACCGACTACCTGTTAGAGGAGTACGCACGTCTTGGCTATAGCGCAAAGCGTACCGTTAAAGGCGGCGTAATTGCAGAGATTGGCGGTGAGGGTGATCCGATTCTTACCATGGCTCACGTAGATACACTTGGCGCAGTTGTCGCTGAGATCAAGTCAAACGGTCGCCTTCGTCTGTCCCCAGTTGGTGGCTTTAACGCAAACAATGCAGAAGCTCATAACTGCCGCGTTTACACCTACGACGGACAGATCTACGACGGAACCATCCAGTTGGCAGACGCTTCTCTTCATGTTAATAAGGAATATTCCACAACTCAGCGTACATTCCAGTCAGTTGAAGTTGTTCTTGATGAGCCAGTAAATTCTAAGGATGACGTAAAGGCACTCGGCATCACAAACGGCTGTTTTGTCTGTGCAGATCCAAATCTCGTTGTAACCAACTCTGGCTACATTAAGAGCCGCTTCCTCGATGACAAGCTAAGCGCTGCAATTTTACTTGGCTATGCAAAATATATCCGCGAAAATAATATCACACCGCTTCGCAAGGTTTACCAGCATATGTATGACAGTATTTGAAGAGGTTGGTCATGGTGCATGTGCTTCCATTCCAGAAGATGTCACTGAACTTCTTTCTGTTGATATGGGCTGTGTTGGCGATGGACTTGAGTGTACCGAGCGTCAGGTATCCATCTGTGCAAAGGATGGTCACGGTCCTTACAATTATCAGGTGACAACTGGTCTTGTAAATGCAGCAAAAAAAGACAGCATTGACTATGCTGTTGACATTTATCCGTTCTACGGTTCTGATGCCGATGCTGCATTGAGTGCAGGAAAGGATGCCCGTCACGGTCTTATTGGTGCCGGTGTTTACGCTTCCCACGGATATGAGCGTTCCCACAAGGACGGTGTAGTAAATACCTTCCGTCTGCTGTGCTCCTACTTAAATGGAAATGCACCGAAAATGGACTAAGATAATCTAGTGATAAATGATTGAAAGCCATGGGAAAACGCGTCTCCCATGGCTTTTATCTACTTGATGCCAACTTCAAAAGCTCTAAAAGCCGTTCGTGCTTGCACGATTAGATTTTTGAGCTTAAGACCTTGGTATCAACAGCATTTATTATTAGTGGAATTTCGGCAAATACGTTCCGTGAGCTGCAATTAACTCATCCACCATCTTTTTGATTGTATCAATATCCAACTCGCTTCCTGTATGCGGATCAAGCATTGCTGCCTGATAGACATGCTCTAGCTTATGCGTTCTTGCCGCCTCTATTGTTAAAAGCTGCACGTTAATATTTGTCATATTCATCGCCGCACACTGAACCGGAAGTGATCCGACCGCACACGGATGAATGCCAGAGCCGTTGACAAGGCACGGTACCTCTACACATGCTTCTGCCGGAAGATTGGAAATCAGATGATTGGTATTTAATACATTTCCTCCAATCTGATAAGCCTTGTCGGTGACAACTGCCTCCATGATATGAGATGCATATTCGCGTGAGCGTGTATGTTCCTTCACACCCTTCTCCATCAACTCAGCATACTCCTTCTTCCAACCATCAATCTGATTTACGCAGCGACGCGGATACTCATCTAGTGGAATGTTGTAGCGATCAATTAACTCTGGATACTTGCTCTTAATATAGAAGCCATTATACTCTGCATTGTGTTCACTTGACTCAGTGCAGTAGTATCCAAAATTTCGAATGTAGTCAACGCGTACCTTATCCTTAAATTCAGGATCTTCCATTTTTGCCCCAATGCGTGACTTGATCTCTGGATACAGATCAACACCATTTTTGTCCTTTAATTCAAGAAGCCAACCCATATGATTGATTCCTGCAATCAGTTCTTTTCTGCCCTCCAACTTGTCTTCCATGCCAACTTCCTTTAATAATGTCTCTGAGCAAACCTGAACACTGTGGCATAGACCCACTGTCTGGATCGGTGTATAGCGAAGCATATAACCAGTTAACATAGCCATCGGGTTTGTATAATTTAAAAACAGAGCATCTGGACAAACCTCTGCCATATCTCTTGCAAAATCATCCATCACCGGAATGGTTCTAAGTGCACGCATGATACCACCGATTCCAAGCGTATCTGCAATTGTCTGTCTCAGACCAAATTTCTTTGGAATCTCAAAATCAATGATTGTGCACGGATCATAGCCGCCAACCTGAATTGCATTGACTACAAAATTTGCTCCGCGAAGGGCTTCTTTTCTGTTTTCCACACCCAGATAGCACTCAATTTTTCCATAGCCGCCCATTGTCTCTCTCATCGCTTCCAAAATGGTCTGGCTTTCCTTTAATCTTGCACCATCGATGTCATATAAAGCAAATGTGCTGTCTCTTAGCACCTCTGAACACATGCAATCTCCGATTACATTTCGCGCAAATACTGTGCTTCCAGCACCCATAAAAGTAATTTTCATAGTAGTTTTCCTTTCTTTTTTAGTTGATTTCTTCTACCCATCAAGATGTTTCCTAGCTATCTTAAGCTACCAACATCTTGTCTTTCTGTGTATCTTCATTCTAACAGATTTCTTTTAAAATGGGATTGATTTTTGTCTGGAAAACTTGTTATTATGTTAGAAATGAATGTAAACAAAACAAACAAATAAAAATGATAAAACAAACCGCAAAAACTACAAGTGAAAGGAAAACACGATCAGATGATAAAAAGTGAAATTGTAATTGATCAACACTATAAAGATTTTAGTCCCATGCAATTTGGCAGTGAAACTTGCGATCCCGGTCATTTCTTTGGACCGAGTGTGCGCACTCACTGGCTTTTGCATTATGTTGTGTATGGTTTTGGTCGTTTCGAGCGCGACAGTATCTCTTACCCGGTCAAGCCTGGGGATATTTTTGTAATCCCGCCATACGAAAAAACCTATTATGAAGCTGATCAGAAAAAGCCGTGGCGCTATATTTGGATTGGCTTTACAACAGATCAATCGGTTCCTGAGCAACTTTTAAAGCCGATCATTCACTGTCCAAGTGCTGGCAAAATTTTTGAGGAGATGCTTCAGTGCGAAAAAATGGGAAATGGCAGAACTGCTTTTTTGTGCGCAAAGCTGTGGGAATTTTTTAGTATTTTATTAGACAATGCAAAATCTGACACTGATTATGTGCAAAAGGCAATCAGCTGCATCAATGCTGAGTATATCAATGGCATCACGATCAGGCAGGTCGCTGATCGCTTGAATATCAACCGCAGCTACCTGTCTGACCTTTTCAAAAAACGCATGGGCATCTCTCCCCAGAAATATTTGATTCAACTGCGACTTGAAAAAGCAGCAGAACTTTTGACTGTCTACGGACAATCTCCCTCCACTGCCGGAATCTCTGTTGGCTATCCAGACCTATATCACTTTTCTAAGATCTTTAAAAAGCATTTTGGTGTCTCACCTAGGGAATACCAGAAGCTTAATATTTAAAGATTTTGTACTTCATTCTCTTCGCTTTTCCTATTTTTCCTGCTGCCTCTTTCTGACCCCATCGGCTTAATTTGTCTCCGTCGCAATAATTTTCCCATGATCCATCCGAAATACCGTATCGCAAAGGATTTGTATATCTTCTTTCGAATGACTAGCCAAAATAATCAATTTTCCTTTTTCCTTCAGGGATAAAAGTACTTTTCTTATTTCTTCTACACCCTCGTTGTCAAGTCCATTTAACGGCTCATCCAAAAGAAGAATATCTGGATCCTCCATGATCGCCTGTGCAATGCCAAGGCGCTGGCGCATTCCGAGCGAATATTTTCCTACGTGTTTTTTGCTGTCCGGATCAAGTCCAACTATGTGCATTGCCTCGCGAATTTCTTCATTTGAAATTTTATGATGTATCATTGCCAAGAATTTTAGATTTTTAAATCCTGAATACTCTGGCAAGAATCCTGGATTCTCTATAATTGCACCAATTCGATCTGGCATACTTATATCTTTTCCTAAAACCTTTCCTTCTATTTTTATACTACCAGATGACGGGCTAACAAAACCGAGTATCATTTTCATCAGCATTGTTTTTCCAGAACCATTTCTCCCTACTAATCCATAAATCTTTCCTGACACAAGCGTCATTGAAATATCAGAAATGACTGTCTGTGTTCCAAATGTTTTTGTCAAATTTTCAATTTCAAGCATATCACATCACGCCTCCTCTGTCAAAAAACCATTTAGCGAAATTCGTTTCGCTGTATGGAATATTAAAATAAATAGAAAAATCACTAATAATGCATCGGCTGCTATCACAAACGGAATGCTGATAAAATGATTTGCTGCCAAAATATTCAACTGTTCAACACTTGTCCAACTGACAGGAGAAAATGCCAATATCCAATAATTATTTGGCCAGGCTGCCCACACTAAAATCGGGTCAAGAAATACAAGAGCTCCTGCAATTGCCATTCCACACACTACATTCCTTCTTATCAAACTAACCCAGTACATGAAAAGACCAAGAATTGAAAATGAAACCCAAACTGACACAAATGTATACATCATCGCGCCAGACGGATACAAATATCTTATCATTTCCGATGAGAATTGAGCACTCGGATAAATATTCGCAATCTCTCCAAGTGGCATCTTTCCTGTTCCAAGCACCATATCAGTCAATGCTCCTGAAAATGAATCCCTCATTGTTCCAATTGGGAGAATCATAAGTGACGACACAATTAATATAAAAGCAGTATACAACAATGCCATCCCTACAATATATATGCACTCGCCAACACACCATGCAGTGCGTTTACTCCTCATAATTATATATGGCTTTAATGGATAAAAAAAAGGAGCATCGCATAAAAGACACAGCATTCCAATATAAAACAAAATCTTAGGTGCTTTCACAGAAATTGTTGCACTGCAAAACAACAATTCCATAATATAGATAGGTGCTTTTGTCCCAGTATCAATTCCATAATTGATCACAGGACGCAAATAATAATGAATCAAAAGTGCTGTGAACACAAAAATAAACCACACTCTGGCATCACGCTTTAGTCGCCTAAAATTTGCTCCCGCTACAGCCAATACCGATCTACAATAATCCATTCTGCTCCCTCCATTTCATTCTCCGATAAAATAGATATGTACAAATAAGAATTACACAAATTGGATATAACATTCCCCATAAAAACATAATTCCTTGCAATGTTTCTTGTCCTGCTGGCAATGTCGGTTGCATACTAATCAAATTATAGACATCGAATATCGAACCTAACGGAATGTATGAAATTGCAGAGAAAAATACCATTCCTGAAATTCCAATGCAAACAAACGTATTTGGCTGAAATACTGAAAACAGCATTCCAACTGCGCAGCTCATTGCGCAGACCATTCCAAACTGCAACCCCATCATTCCAATATACAAAACTGGAAACTTATATCCTATTTGATAATAGCACGGAACCGTTTTAATCTGTGTTAGGTTTGCCCCTAAAAAGCCAACTGCCACAACTAAAAATAAATAAAATGAAGCAATACATGCAAAAACAACTGCAACTGTATTTACAATAAATTTTGATATGCTGTAACTTATTAAATCCGTTCTTGCAAGTATCATGCGAATATAATGATGTTTGAAATCATAACAAAATCCAGCTGTATAAATTCCAGCCGTGAACATTACCATTAACACCTTAAATTTATCCATCATTAGTGCTGTACCTAGCATATCAATTACACCATACGCCAAAATATCTTTTTTACTTGCTCTAATCATATCCCACGATGAAAAAATTAAAGTAAACACTAGAGCTACTATTATTATTATCATTTTTACGGAACAAATGCTTCGTTTTGCATCCATTTTCATTGCATTCATCTTTTTCACCTCCAATCATTCTATTCATCTTTATAAATTTTCAATATATTTGCTCACAAATCCTGTAACAGCATCAATCCATATACTTCCTTCATCATCCTCTGCCATTTCAGGATAAGAATAGTTAATTTTCCAACATGGGTTCATCGACGGTTCATCTGCCTCAAACTGCACAGCTCTAGTTGAATATACTAGTTCTATTGACTTAATTTTAAATTTACTCACATCTTCAATTCCCTTATCTAAAATTGCTGTCGATATTGCTACTTCTTTTGAGATCAGTTTTTTCTCCTGCTTTTTACTCACTTGAACTGGAGAATATCCTTTTACCAGAACCGCTTTTTCTAACTGCGGTACATACACAATAACTAGTGTCTGTCCCCATCCATCCACAAGCAAATTATTTACATACGGTCGGTAAATCAATAGATATGCTTCATCCTTTTTCTCCCACTGAATATACGAAATTTCATTCAGTTCCGTCATTTTCTGTTCAATTGATTGCACCAGATCGGTATCTTCCTTTTCTAATGCCTCCTGACGCTCCTTATTTAATCTCCACTTTTCTGCTTCTGAAAAAGGGTGATAAAAATTAGGATCTGGAGCAGCCGTCGTTGTATTGTTTATTTTACAGACACGGTTAAGCGCTTCTTTTGTCATTGCATATACCTGTACGTCTGCATCTTTATATCCACATGCCACCGCATATTTTTTGCATTGTTTAATTGCCTCTTCCCTTGTACATAATTTTAAATCCTCTTTTGGAAACTGCTTTTCCATTGAGGAACCGATTCCATTATATAAAAAACCAGGTATATCATAAATGTCATAGCACATACCCGCAGCATTTTTATTATCTGTATATATGATATAAGATGATTTTGATTGACCATTCTGTAATATATTTAATATCTCAAACTCATTCTCATAAAGATACTGCCCAGAAGACATATATCCCTGCTCTTCTAAATAATCATAATATGGCTTCACCAGATAATCCTGTGCCATTGTCTCATCACAGCCTAAAAAGCAATTTGTCAGCTCATTTAAAATAAACGCATCAGATACTTGTGCCTTAAGATACACAATCTCACCTGTCAGTGTATCTTTTTCCGTTTCACGCATTTGAGTCTCATCTATTTCAGTTTCATTTGCTTCACATGTTTGAATCTCATTTATTTTTGTATCACTTATTACAGTTTCATTTACAGTTGTTTCTGCAAATGGCACCTCCAATTCTCTCTTTAATTTGCATCCTGATAAAGAAAATGTGCTCGATATTAAAATAATTGATGCAATAGGTATTAATCTCACTCTTGATTTCATATATGCACACCACCATTCTTTGTAAATACACCCAAATGATACGAACCGGCCAATACAGTACTTCCAGATAATGCGAATATTAATGCAGCTCCGATTGCCAATAATCTCTTTTTTAATACAATACTCATAATAAGCCTCATTTCTATTAGCTATCAATTAACTTAACTTTATTTTCCATTGGACTCACCTTCCCTTCTATAATCACGAGTTTCAAGTTACTTGATTATTTTATACCATATATGATATCAAAAGTACATGACCAAAACACCATATTTTTTCCTATTTTTTTTTGATTTTGCTCATGTACTTTCTTTAAAAAACATGCTATCATTATTTGTTAGTGACTAATAATTTTAAACATTTATAGTCTGCTCATCCCATTCTTCTTGATTCCATTTTAACTGTTTTTCAAAAAACAAGCGCTGCTTTAAGAGCGGCAGCAATCCACGAAAGCTCTCCGCCTGAATAGAGCGGTCAATCGCTTCCTGACAAATTTCCATGGCTTTTTCCTGTCTGTTTATGTTCAACTCCAATGCAGCAAGCTTCCATGCAGCAAAAGATAATACACGTGTATTTTCTTCTGGATCACCACCTTTTTTTCGCTGTTGCCACAACCACGTTAGAATCTGTACTGCCTTCTCAATCTCTCCATTTTCTTCATATCCCTGCGCTAGAAGAAAAAGCATTTCCTGCTCATAGACTGCCATTAGTACCTTATGCGGTTTCTGAATCCAAGAAACTGCATCCGATGAATAAATTCGTTTCCATTCTGATTCCATATGAAGCTTTAATGCGTCAGCTTTGCACAATTCTCCTCGCTGTTTTGCCAGTATTACATAGCCTTTCATGTTCGCAAGAAAAATTTGATGGATTGCTGCCGTTATATTTTTTACGTTATTCAGCAATGCAGCATATCTTTGACTGCGTTTTTCTAATTGGTCTGCCAGCAGTTTTAGCTGCGCTGTATTTTTGCTTCTCAACATTTCGTTACTCATGAGCCCATTACTCATAATCTGATTGCTAATCTCACGCATCTCTTTGCGCGCCTTAAACAGATCATACTCTTCCTGCTCCACATAGCACTCATAGATAAGAGGCGAAATTCCAAGGCGTCCCAACAGAAAATCCCACGTTGTCTTGTCTGCATACTCATCATCTTTCTCGATAAAATTTAAATCCTCAGCAGACATGACTCCCTGACTAAGTTCTTCCAGTGAGATGTTTTTCTTTTTTCTCGCACCTGCTATGAGACGCCCCATAGTATATGGCAGATCTTCCTCCACGTCATTCAACGCCATCTTTTTCTCCTCCACACTTTCCTCAAAATTCGCGAAACTACGTTTGTTGTAATTATACCAAAATAAGAAAAGATTCGCAATGAAATTTGACGAATTTAAGGTTGCAATGAAGAAAAATGAAGAAAAATGAAAACTAATTAGTAATTCAAGTCAAAAAATAGCCAGACACCTTTAGGCATCTGGCTCAAACTTATTAAGTAACATTTCGGCAATCTCATTCCATGCCGCTGCTACTTTTTCACTTGATATTAACACAGGAATCTCGCTCCACTCCTTATAAAGTACATTTCTTTGATTTTCCTTTATTGGCTGTACTTTCGCTCCCTCGATCGGCAGATATCCAAAGTACTCTGAGGCAGTCTGAAATTCTTTTTCTGTACGATATTGGTTCAATTGATTGCTATTTAAAAATACAAGATAGGTTCCATCATCCTGCATTAAATTGAGCACATTTCGATAAACGATTTGTCCGTCCATAACCTCCATGCCATAGCTGCGCCAAATCCAGCACGTTTCATTCTCGTCAATCCATTCATTCCCCTTTATTATTGAATCGACACAAATTTCCTGCCCATATGTGCCAGTCGTAAATTCTAGCACACCTGTGCTTTTAGCCAACACAATAATATCGGCCTCTTCGACCTGACATACATACTCGTCCTGATTTTTTGTAAGCGATTTGACAAGTGCTTCTCTGCTTTCGCCATCGCCAAGGGCATACTCTAACTTCACCTGACGCTCAGAAAGTTCATCAATTGTTTTCACACCTGCGAGCCCCACATCCGGTATCCGCGCCATAATCACTTTTCCTACAACTGCCGTCAAGAGAAAAACTGCAACAATCCATATATACCACTTTTTCCAGCCTTCCATTCTCACACCTCCAGTTGCATTTTTCCTTTTTCAATCAAAAAAACATTGCTGCACAGTGACCGAATATCGTAGTCAACATGACTTGCCAACAGCACGATGGCTCCCCTGCTTGCCTCCTCGCTCATAATCTGATGAACAAGTTCCACGCCCTTTTTATCAATCGCATTAGTCGGCTCATCTAACAATAGTACATCTGGCTGCTCCATAATGGCCTGTGCCAGCATCAAACGCTGCTTCATACCAAGCGAATATTTTCGAAAAGTTCTCTTGTCCGTTGGTTCCAACCCTACACGACGTATCGCCCGGTCAATATCCTCATTTGTTGCCTGTTTTCGGATTGATGCGAGTAATCTTAAGTTCTCCCTTCCTGATAGTTCCGGGTACAATGATGCATTTTCGATCATAATACCAATATTTGGATTTGCATCCGCTCTGTTCTTTCCATCAAACAATAGCTTGCCGGTGCTTGGGCTTACCAGTCCTGCAATCACTCGCATCAACATTGTTTTTCCAGAGCCATTTTCGCCTGTAATACCGCAGATCTGTCCACACTTCATGGTAAGGCAAATATCCGTCAATACAGTTGTCTTTCCAATCTGTTTCGTTATGTTTTCAAGCGTTACTTCCTGTATCATCAGCCTTCTCCTTCCCTTGCAAAAAGATCTCTCTTCGCCAAATAGTATCCGGTACCTACCGCACAGATCGCCGTCTGCAAGAAAACGATGATAATCTTTTGAATGTAACTTCCACCATTTTCGATAATATCTGCCGATAGCCACATTGGATTGATCATCTCTGACACCACGCCATCCACCTCTGCCGTTGACCACATAATCAAACCAATCACGCACAGCATTGACAACAGGATTCCAATTGCACTTCCTCCTGCTGCACAAAACAAGTTACACAGCACAGCCATCTCAAATAATAGCAGCGTCAAAAACAGGCCAATCTGAAATGCAACCTTGAAAAGTGTCCCTGATAGGTTCGCCTCGCTACTTCCCCAGATGGAAAATATCATATGCATTCCCACAAAACAAAATGTATAGAGCACACTGTAGAAAAGCAGCCAGACAAATTCCTTTAAAATCCACTTCTTTCGGTTTGAAATCCTTGAGAAAAAATATACCGCGCCAATGCGCTGCCTAGCCGCAATGCAGTCTCCATATAAAATCAAAAACAGCACAAGGAAAATAGCCTGACCAATCGCGATTACAAAACGGCTTCCGGCATCGCCTGTCACTCTTCCGAAAATACCATTGATCAGCGTATCAGCGATTGACTCGCTGCTTTTCTCTCCTACAATTTCTATATAGCGCCCCATCCACACCGGCAGAATTGCCAATCCGACCCGATACAAATATTTTCTTCTCATCTCATCACCCCTGCTGTGCATTTAATTCTCTGTGAGATGCACAAAAATATAAAATAACCGTTATCACAATCAGAACCAATACCCATGCCAGTAAATAAAGCATGCTACAACTGCTTGATGTCATCGGTGCAAAATAGTCCATCAGGTACAAATCCATATAGCTGCCTGTCTGCTCTTTAATTTTTTCTGCATTTTCCATCGCCTGTCCCACAGCATCCACTGACGGAATATTCGTATTGACTGTATTTATAATTTTCGCAAAGAAAAGTGAATTTAGCTGCATCGTTCCCACACAGATAATGTAAATTGGAAGAAACAGCACCATAACATTACCAGAAAATACAAAGGAAATTGCCATCACAAATGCGCCGCAGATACCAGAAAACAATCCAAAAATTGCGAAATAGAGCAGCTGATACAAAACGGGCGATTTTAAATAGACTTTTAAAAACAGATATTGTGGATTCACAGAGGAGTACAGGAGATTTTCGCCCAGAAGACTGACCTCATACATGTTATCCTCGTATGCTCCCCATGTGAGATTAAAATTATTTGGAAAAATAAAATAACACAGAAGCATATTCAAAAGAAGCGGAATGAGTACCACGCTCATACTGCCAATTGCTGCCACCGCCAGTTTTCCGCGAAGATATTTTTTCCAATTTGACCGCACCAAAATAACCGATACACAACGGTTCTTTTTATCCGAAACATACGAGGTAGAACATGCAAGCACGACTAGAAATGGCCATATGGCAGAGAAGATTTTCCAGCCATAACTAAGGCCATATCCACAAACCGCTTCGCTTGCCGATAGGGCTGCGAAGCGGTCAACTCCTCTATTTTTCCACGTTTCCAAAAGAAGTGCGACACACACGCACAGAGATGAAATTAAGAATGCGAACCGATATTGCAGGCTTCGCACCATTTTTTTGATTTGAAAGCGTAGATCCATACATTACTCCTTAATAGATATCCCAATATCCACTTGCACGGCAATCCAGTGCCGGATCATTTCCCATCAAGTACAAAATAATTTTTGATCCTGCCGCCTGAGATGCGCTTGGCAAACTTAACGAATACCACATTCCCAACTGTGCTGATACTGGTGTTCCTGAACTAGTTGCCTTTGCATACACTCTCTTGTAAGAGCTTGCACTTCCATCTGCTTTATAGAGATTGGTAATATATAGTGCTGTATTCGCTGTACCGGTCTGTTTTGTTCCTGTTACAACAGGAGTATATGTGTTACTATCTACGTAAGCAGATGAGAAATTCATCTGTACACCCCATGCCATTGATCCCATTAACATAAGAGTAGATAATGTTGCGGCTGCAGTTGTTAAGAATTTTTTCATACGCTTCTCCTATTCTGTCAGATAAAATCTGGCTATTAAAAACACTAACTTTTGTTCCTCTCACGATTTTCTAATACCTGCTCCATTGGACTCACCTTCCCTTCTATAATCATGAGTTTCAAGTTCCTTGATTATTTTATAGCACATATCACACTTAAAGTACATGACCAAAACACCATATTTTTTCCTATTTTTCTTTGATTTTGGTCATGTACTTTCTTTAAAAAACATGCTATCATTATTTATTAGTGACTAATAATTTTAAACATTTTACGAAAGGAGAACGTCACATGAAAAAATTTAAAACAGTATGTCTTGCATCCCTTATTTCTCTTCTTGGAATTACCGCTATTTTCAGCACAATAAAGCCGACAAGCGGCAGTGATTCCACTCCTACTACACAAGAAGAAACCACTGCCGCTGAACGACCGCAATCGGATAATTCTGGAAGAGATCATAAATAATTTTATACTCTTATTTACAGTATTTCTTTTTTCTTTCCTTTAAAAATATAATAAATTCTCTCTCTTGAAATAAAATGGACAAGTTTAATGCCTGTAAATATCTTTTCTTATATAACTTTGGCTTCACTTGTCCTTTTTCTTTTCCATTCCATGCCAACTCATATAATTCTTCACAAATACCTTTTGCACTTCCACTCCTTATAATCGCATCAATTGTTTTTTTTGCGTATAAAATTGCTTTCTCATACGCTTCTACATCTCCCAAATATGTTGCCAGATGCTCCAACAAGAGTTGTTTTCCAGGGCACGCATTTTCTCGTCCAATTTGTTCTTTTTCAAAACTTTCAATTCCTCTTTTCAATATCAAAATTGCTATTTTCGACTCTCCTAACTCTCTATAATCATTCGCAATTCCTTTTATAAGCGCTATTTCCGTCCGTGACCAGCAATGTTTTGAAATACATGCCTCACTATACTGTGAAACTGTCTGAACGATAGCCTCCTGTCGCTTGTCTTTTGTTTTATTTGAATCAAAAACCTGAAAGAAACGAATATCCAAATTATTTTTCATATGCATCAAAAACTGCCTATTGATTTCGCTTTTTTTATCTAACATACCCTCCAAACGACATACTTTTTCTTTCATCAGATCATACTTCTCTCTGAATGAGCAATCCACTATTCTCTGGTACTCCTCCACCACATCCGGGTCATCACTTTCCAATAGCAGTGTAACCTTATTTCCACGCTCGCCGAATCTTTCCAGCAGCTTTTTCTTCTTAGCCCAACGAACCCTCCTCTTTCCACGTTCAAAACGAGAATAGCTCTCTGGCTCCAAAATACCTTCACTTAATTTTGTCTGTGTCAGATTCTGCTCTTTTCTTCGTATCCGAATAATCTCATCTGCTATACGCGCATTTTCAAAAGTGGTCAGCACAAACAGACCATATGGATTTTCATGAAACTCTGCAAAGAGTTCATCTATCACCCCTATCGTCTTTTCCTGTTCATCCCATTCTTCTTGACTGCATTTTAACTGTTTTTCAAAGAACAATCGCTGCTTTAAAAGCGGCAGCAATCCACGAAAGCTTTCTGCCTGAATAGAGCGATCAATCGCTTCCTGACAAATTTCCATGGCTTTTTCCTGTCTTTTTCTGCTCCACTCTAATTCAGCAAGCTTCCATGCAGCAAGTGATAATACACGTGTGTTTTCCTCTGGATCACCACCTTTTTTTCTCTGTTCCCACAGTCCTGTCAAAATCTGTATTGCTTTCTCAATCTCTCCATTTCCTTCATAGCCCTGTGCTAGAAGAAAAAGCATTTCCTGCTCATAGACTGCCATTAGTACCTTATGCGGTTTTTGAATCCAAGAAACTGCATCCGATGAATAAATTCGTTTCCATTCTGATTCCATACGAAGCTTTAATGCGTCAGCTTTGCACAATTCTCCTCGCTGTTTTGCCAGTATCACATAGCCTTTCATGTTCGCAAGAAAAATTTGATGGATTGCTGCCGTTATATTTTTTACGTTATTCAGCAATGCAGCATATCTCTGGCAGCGTTTTTCTAATTGATCTGCCAGCAGTTTTAGCTGCGCTGTATCTTCGCATCTCATAATCGAGCTACTTATATTCTCGTTACCCATAATCGTGTTACTTATAATCTGATTGCTAATCTCACGCATCTCTCTGCGTGCCTTAAACAGATCATACTCTTCCTGCTCTACATAACACTCATAGATAAGAGGCGAAATTCCAAGACGTCCCAACAGAAAATCCCACGTTGTCTTGTCTGCATACTCATCATCGTCCTCAACATGCTTTAAATCCGCAGCATACATGACTCCCTGACTAAGTTCTTCCAGTGAGATATTTTTCTTGTTTCTCGCACCTGCTATGAGTCGCCCCATAGTATATGGCAGATCTTCCTCCACATCATTCAACGCCATCTTTTTCTCCTCCACACTTTCCTCAAAATTTGCGAAACTACGTTTATTGTAATTATACCAAAATAAGAAAAGGTTCGCAATGAAATTTGTGTTGCAAAACATATATTCTAGTGTTATACTTATCTTGAAAGGAACTTTTACACCGTGCAAATGATAAATGATCTTATATTAAGGTCAAAGATACCTTCGATAAAATTCCAAAATTTGGAGAATGATTTTTGAATGGAGGAGTTTTATGGAAAAACCAAATGAACAGCGACCCAGCACAAAAATCCAATGGCATCCTGCTTTCTGTGCCGCAGCCGAACTTGAGCTTCGCTTCAATAAAGACGATCTCGAATTTAAGCGCGAGTACAATCTAAGCAAGAAACCATTGCAAATGGATCTTCTGATCATCGAAAAAAGGAAAGGCGTGCAGATTCAAAATGAAATTGGAAAAATCTTTCGAGGACATAATATCATTGAATATAAATCACCCGATGATGGTATGACAATTGATGATTTTTTCAAGACGCTAGGATATGCCTTCCTGTACAAAGGCTTAGGAGAAAAAGTGAATCAAATTCCGCTAAGAGAATTGACCGTCTCACTTTTTCGGGCATCTGCTCCGAAGGAGCTGTTAAACCAGATTTCTAAAGAAGGATACATAATTGAAAAGCAGTCTCCTGGCATATACTATGTAAATGGACTTTCTGTTCCAACACAGATTGTTGTAACAAATGAGCTAAACTCTCAAAATCATGAAAGTCTTAAAGTGTTATCAAAAAGTGCTCAGACCGATGATATTCAAAGATTCACAGAATTAGCAAGCGCTTTTACCGAACCAGGCGACAAAGAAAAAGCAGATGCCGTATTGCAAGTTAGTGTCGCTGCAAACAGAAAAAACTATGACAAAGTAAGGAGGACTTCGGATATGTGTGAGGCATTGAGAGAGCTTATGAAGGAAGAGATTGAAGAAGAGCTGAAGAAGAATCACGAGCAGGGTATTGAGCAAGGACGCATCAACCAGTTAATTGATCTTGTTATGCAAAATCTTCTGCCTATCGAAACTGCCGCTCAGTGTGCAAAGATGACGCTTGACGAATTTAAGGTTGCAATGGAGAAAAAGGAAAACTAATTAGCAATTCAATTAAAAAAATAGCCAGTGGACGAGAAAACATTTTCCCGTCCACTGGCTATTTGCTTCTTTTACTCAAAAATTCCAATATAGGACAGCGTCGGCGCCACTCTTGAATCTATAATTTCAATTACTAGTTCTTTTACTAGTTCTTTTGTTTGGATCTGATCTAACAAGGCAATCTTTTTATAGCCAACCACTGTTCCCTCGAAAACGCATTTTTCACTGCCATCATGCACTGTTAAAATTCTAAATGCTTCTATACGCTGACTCTTTTTTATATTTTCTTTCAATACTACACGGTGAATATCATACTCTTTATCAAATTTTATGTGAATCCTACAGTTTCTTTGTCCATCTGATGTCGTAAAATATGAATCATAATCATCGTTTCTTACATTCTCGATTTCAAAGCCTTTCTTTTGTTCTTCGCAGAAAAGTGATGCTTTCTCTAACAAGTTTTTGCCATAGCATTTCTTTTTATATTCACCGATCTCATGCAGTCGTTTTACATCATTTTCATGAAATAAACCTTCTTTTGTCGGAGGAATATTTAATAAAAACGTCGCGTTTCCTCCAACGGAGTGTTCATATATTGAAATCAATGTTTCCAATGATTTGACTTGATCGTCTTCTTCTTCATGATAAAACCATCCTGGACGAATACTTGTATTAACCTCTGCCGGATACCAGATAAGCTCCTTCTCATCCTTTATCAGTTCATAGCTTCCCAAATCCTGGTCTGACGCACGGACAATGCGCTCTCTAAACTGCGTATCATCCTGCTTTTGGCTGCTTTCCTGAATCTTTTCCGTATCTCTTGTGCGAAGCGGTACAACACTCCACTCAGATTCTCTCGTGCTTCCAGCCTCATTTCCGCACCAACGCACATCTGGTCCGCACACATGAATACAGGCATTTGGCTGCAGTCTTCTTACAACTTCATAATATCTCTCCCAATCATAATACTGCTTTTTCCCATTTGATCCTTCCCCACATGCACCGTCAAACCACACAGCAAAGATTGGTCCATATTGTGTCAGAAGCTCCGTTAACTGATTTACAAAATAATCATCATATGGCTTTCCCTGTCCGTATAGATAATTATTTCGATCCCACGGTGACAAGTAGATTCCAAAATCCAGTCCATGTCTTTTACAGGCTTCTGCTACTTCCTTTACAATATCGCCTTTTCCGTCACGATACGAACTTGCTGCTACCGTATGCGTTGTGTAACGGCTTGGCCATAAGCAAAAACCATCGTGATGCTTGCATGTCAAAATCAGCCCTTTCATGCCTGCAGCGCATAAAGCATCACACCACTGATCAGCATCCATTTTTACAGGATTAAAGATAGCCTCATCTTCTGTCCCGTCACCCCATTCTTTCCCTGTAAATGTATTAACTGTAAAATGAACAAAGCCATAAAATTCTCTTCTTTGATGCGCAATCTGCCGTCTTGACGGCACAACCGAAATCAAGCGCTGTTCCACAAATTTGTCAATTTCTTTTCTCATATGATCCTTCCCTCGGCTTTCTATCTTGCCTTTCCCTTCTTTTTCTTTTCTTCATACATGATCTTGTCTGCTTTTTCAAGCACCATTGGAATAGAAAGCTCGTCTGTACATAATACAATCTGACATCCAACCGACATATCAATTACAAACTTATTTTTTCCCTGTGCATTATACATGGCAATCTCTTTTCGCACAGTCTCCACCAATTCAATTGCACGAGTTTCATCGCCAATCATCATAAGTGCAAATTCATCACCGCCAAGGCGGCCTGCTATACCATGTACTCCGGCAGCTTTCTTTAAAATATCTGCACAGGCACAAATTGCAATATCTCCTGCTGCGTGACCATAATTATCATTGATTTGTTTTAATCCATCCATATCAGCAAACAGAATAATTGCTTTTCTATTTTTATAAATACGATTCATATTCATTGCCTGTTCCATAAAGCCACGGCGATTTTTAATCTGCGTCAGCTCATCTCGCTCTGACACAAAATTTAAAATTTCATTTTTGCTTCGAAGCTCCTCAAGCAAAAGCTCGCGCTCGCGCTGAACAGACAAACGCTTTTTTTCTGTGTGATACGCCATCAGCGCATTTGCCATTTGAATACTGATCAAATAGACCATATCCACTTCCTCTGGCGTAATCTCAACACTTAATATACCATACTGCGTTGAACCAGACTGAAGGCAAAATACACTCGGCTGGTGCTGATAGCGTACACTTCCTTCCTCAGAAAATCCACATTCTTCTAAAGAGACCTCATTTTTATATTCATCAAATACCTCTACGCGTTCTCCATCCTGACGCGCAACAAGATAAATCGTATTTGGAAATTCCCAGCCCTTTTCTATATTATATTCAACTGGGTTTCTAAAAACATAAAGCAGCGCCGTTTTAACGCCAAAAAAGGACATTGGCGTTAATGCATTTTTAAGAAATTTCTCACGATCCTGCAATGCAATAAGCATGTTTCTGGAGATCATAGGAACCATCCATGTTTTTTGACGATATACTGTATTTCTTTGTTTTTCATAGACAAATTTTTGCCCCATGTTTTCAATTTGATCAAAACCTGAAAACTGCTTGCATGTACAGCCACATGATTCACGAACACATACCTTCGCTGGTATCACAATATTTTTCCCATGACCGCTTCGCGCCAGCTCCAATGCACTATAAACAGCCATATATCCTGACCGTTCAGAATCCTGATGAATTGTCGTGATTGGCACTGGCACGTGACGAATACGCTCCCAGTCATCAAAGCCGGTAACAGCAATATCATGTCCAATATGAAGTCCGCGCTTTTCACATTCCTGATAAGCAGTCAGCGCCATAACATCATTTGCACATACTATTGCCTGAAGATTAGGGATTCGATCTAACAGTGCATTTACCTGTTTCTGTACACACTCTGAGAAATCACCTGTTTCAATGCGGCTTTCATCCATTGGCAGATCATATTTTTTCATAACATCTAAAAATGCTCTTTTTCGCTGGCAGGCATCTGTATTTCCAGACGGTCCTGCCAAAAAAGCGAAATTATGATACCCATGGTCGCGCACTAAATGCTCCACTAATTCATACATTCCGTTATAATTATCGACAATAATAGAAGTCCAATTAGGTCTATCGGTCTGCTCATTTATGAGCACACATGGAACATTGCGAAAATATTCCAGATACTGCTTTCCGTAATCACTCTTCATAAAAATGCTCATCATGCCATACGTCATAATTAAGACATCTGCTTTGACATATCTCGCATAATCATAAATTGCACTTTTTTGATAATCCCATCCTATGGATGTATCAGTTGGATACAGCTGCGCTGTATAAGGACTGCTCACATTCATAAAATACATTATCTGCACATCGCACTCCTTTGATGCCTGATCAATTCCCTTCATAATGTTGATTGCGTGCGGTGAGTTAGCATTGCCAATCACAACTCCTATTTTACAGCGCTCCTGCATTTTATCCCTCCTTTTTTGAGCCTATAGGCTTTTTCTATAAAAATTAAAATTTATTTCATCATTTCTGCCTCTTTTTTTGCCTTTTCCACAGCTGCCACAAGATTATCCCCCGCACGCTCCATCGCATCAAAGACTTCTTTTTGTTCATCCTGATTCCCTGCTGCCGTGCTTGTTCCCGTCAAAATGGCTGTATGCTCATCTGGTGTGAAATCCTCTTCATCCTGCACATCAATCGCGAAAGTGAGAGGATCTAGCTTGCTCAATTCTCTTGCGATAAAATGTGCAAACAAAAATGAGCCATACTCGTTTGTGTGTGTCATATCTCCCGGATGGAAATAGACACGGCTAGCTTCTTTTCCATTTTTCTTGATTAAATCTGCTGCATATTTATGAAGGTCAATTACAGGCACACCAGTCTCTTCCCCTACCTCAAAAACAGCCTGCGCATGCTCTGCTAAAAAATCATTGTAGGTGCCGTCATCCTTCCAGGTATTGCGCGCAAGCGGTGTTACAAGAATCGGAACTCCGCACAGTCCACGAATCTCATTTACATAATTCATCAGATTTTCCTTATAGCCTGTCTGTGCCTGCAGATGTGCCAGCTTCTGATCGTTATGACCAAACTGAAACAAGCAAAAATCACCCGGACGAATATCCTTCTTTACGATATCGTAGTGCCCCTCATTACGAAAGGTTTCTGTGGTAAGTCCGCTGTGCGCCTGATTATCAATGGCTGTACTTCCTCCGATAAAATATGCAAGGCACTGTCCCCATGAACTGTAGCATCCACCCGGCATATATGGCTTTGGACAAGTCTGATCAGTAACTGTGGAATCTCCTGCCAAATAAACTGCCGGAATTTTTGTCTTTGCAGAAAGCTTCTCTGCTGCCATACCAACACTCTTTAATTTCGTCAGATCCTCACATGCCACTGAAAAGCCAATCTTTGTGATTGTCATGCACTCGCTGTGAAAACGCGGGATCATCTCGCCAAAATGCAGATAAAGTGTTCCCTCAATCACCTCTCCTGCCTTTCTTTTTCCAAGACGCAATAGCTGCTTTCTTCCTGCAAATACAAATAGCTGCTCTATTTCTTTAGCAGTCTCTATTTTATATGTGATGTAATAAATGCCCTCGCCATCTGCATCAGCATAGTAATCAGCTACCTGCAATCCCTGTGCGTTTTCGCTTCCCTCGCTGCCTTCCTCAAATCCGTCACCAAGCTCAGGAATATAGTCTGCAGCCTTAGTATCTAGCGTATGTATCATAATCGTTATATCTCCTCTTATTTTCACATTTCACAGCATCTTGACCGTTTTTATATCGGTTTTAACGCTCTGATTTGTGTGTTTTTCCAGTTTTGTTTATATAATACTCCCTTTTTATAATTCTTGCAACCTTTTTGTATGCTGTCTTTTTCAAAGCCATTCGGTGCAAAGGTTTCGTCGTCGGACCAGTTTTGTTACAGTTCACTGGACGCCCATTCGAAAAAAAGACAGGTATCAACTTCTGTCAATACCTGTCTCTATTATTATCAGTTCGTAATCTTTATGCAACGACAATCTTCTTAAAGTTCTTCTTGCCCTTCTTAATTACGAGTCCTTCTGCCGGGATCTCATTTGCTGCAAAGCTCATGCGGATATCTGTTACCTTCTCATCGTTTACACTGACACCACCCTGCTCTACTGCACGGCGCGCCTCTGAACGTGACTTAGCAAGACCTGCCTTTACAAGAAGGCTTAAGATATCAAGCTTCTCACCTTCACCTTCTGCAAAATCAGCTGCGCTAAGCTCAACTGCAGGAATCTCTGCTGCATTTCCTGCACCAAACAATGCCTTTGCTGCGCTCTCAGCCTTCTTTGCCTCTTCCTCACCGTGAACAAGCTTTGTCAGCTCAAATGCCAAGATTTCCTTTGCCTTATTCAACTGGCTTCCTTCCCACTTATCCATCTCATCGATCTGCTCAAGCGGAAGGAATGTCAGCATACGGATACACTTTAATACGTCAGCATCTGCAACGTTTCTCCAGTACTGGTAGAAATCGTATGGGCTTGTCTTCTCTGGATCCAGCCATACAGCACCTGAAACAGTCTTACCCATCTTCTTACCCTCGGAGTTTAACAGCAGCGTGATGGTCATTGCACCTGCGTCCTCTCCCAGCTTACGACGGATCAGCTCGGTACCTCCTAACATGTTGGACCACTGGTCATCACCACCAAACTGAAGGTTGCAGCCGTATTTCTGGAACAGCATGTAGAAGTCATAGCTCTGCATAATCATGTAGTTAAACTCTAAGAAGCTTAATCCACGCTCCATTCTCTGCTTGTAGCACTCAGCTGTCAGCATTCTGTTTACGCTAAAATGCGGTCCAACCTCTCTAAGTACATCAATATAATTTAAATTTAACAGCCAGTCTGCATTGTTGACAAGCAGTGCCTTGCCATCAGAGAAATCAATGAAACGTGCCATCTGCTTCTTGAAGCACTCTACATTATGCTCGATGGTCTCTTTTGTCATCATCTTTCTCATATCGGTCTTTCCAGACGGATCACCGATCATTGCTGTACCGCCGCCAATCAAAGCGATCGGCTTGTTTCCTGCCATCTGAAGTCTCTTCATTAAGCAAAGTGCCATGAAGTGACCTACATGAAGACTGTCTGCTGTCGGGTCAAATCCGATGTAAAATACAGCCTTTCCATTATTAACGAGATCACGGATACGCTCCTCATCTGTTACCTGGGCAATCAGCCCTCTTGCTACTAATTCTTCGTAAACCTGCATGATTTTTTCTCCTTTTCTGCGCTTTTATTACTTTCGCCTGAGAACTTTTCTAAACACAAAGCCCCCGTCCTAACAAAAGGACGAGGGCGAAATCTCGTGGTACCACCTTTCTTCACAGTCTGCTCACACAAACTGCCTTTCAAGTACACGCATCCTGTAAAAATAATCCAGTAAATCTACGAATACTCTGACAAGATAACGGCTGCCGCGCCGCTGCAGTCTACTTTTGCAAAATCGCAAGTTCGGTGCAGAGCTCAGAGAGGTATTCCTTATAAGCTTCCCCTGCGCCTCTCACCTGCCGGCTGCTCTCTGTTGGTTTCCCTTATCAGTACTTGTTCTCCTCAACGCTGATACACAGAGTATAACAATGTGATTAAAAAATGTCAAGTCATTATTTTCAGTATATTGACTCCGTTAGCTTTTTTCATTTAAAATATCCAATTACGCTTTTTTTATTTCTTAGAAATATCTATTCCGAAGTACTTCTCGGACAGCTCGGTCAGTGTGCCATCCTTTGCCATCTCATCAAGTGCATCATTCACAGCCTCTAAAAGAGTAACTGTATCATCACCCTTACGGATCGGAATTGCAATCTCCTCTACCTGATCGGAGTAGGTTGCAATCTTGATGTTTGAATCTGGATGCTCTTTCTTGTAATCGTTAAATACAACTTCTGCATTAAGTGTTGCATCGATACGCTTGGAAAGCAGCAGCTCGATAGTCTGATTTAAATCATCAACACCAGTAACAGTTGCACCATATGCCTCTGCCTGTGATGCGTAGGTACTAGTGATTGTGTTTGCAGTCTTCTTGCCCTTTAAATCTTCCATTGATGAAATCTCATCGTAATCGCCGCGAACGATAACAGCAGTCTTATTATATGCATATGGAGTAGAGAAGTTGTACTTTTCTGCACGCTCCTTTGTCACGCCAACACCATTTACCATGATATCGTAACGTCCTGTCTCTAGACCTGCAAGCAGTCCATCCCACTCGCCCTCTACAAACTCAACCTCTACGCCAAGTTTCTCTGCAATGTTCTGTGCCACCTCTACGTCATAGCCAACAAGATCATTGTTATCATCATGGTATGTCCACGGAGCCCATGTTCCCTCCATTGCCACAACAATGTTTCCGCGCTCCTTAATCTGTGCTAAAAGATCATCTGCTGACTCGCCGGTTCCGATTTCTGTAGATACTTCTTCGCTTCCAAGCTCAGTCTCAGCCTTCTTTGATTCTTCCTCGCTCTTTGCTTCTGCGCTTGTGTTTAATTCGCTGCTGCCTGATTCTGTATCCTTGGTCTCGGCAGACTTTGTAGTAGTCTCCTTTGTCTCCTGTGCAGAAGTCTTTGCAGCTGTAGTACTCTTATCAGATGTACCCTTTGAAGAGCAGCCTGTCAATGCGGCAGATGCAATCACTGCTGCTGTTAATGTGCATGGAATTAATTTCTTAATTGTCATAATTTTCCTCCTCTTTATTTTATGAAAAAGCAGTACTGACATATATTTTCCTTATCAGAAATGCTTTTACAATCAATAATTACTCCTGAAAGATTCGCAAGAACTCCTTTGTGCGCGTTTCCTTCGGATGCTCAAAAAATTCCTTCGATGATCCCTGTTCGACAATTACTCCTTTTTCCATGAAGATCACACGATTTGATACTGTTCGCGCAAAGTTCATCTCATGAGTAACAACAAGCATTGTCATTCCTTCCTGTGCAAGCCGCTTCATAACTGCAAGCACCTCCACCGTCAGCTCTGGATCTAGCGCCGATGTCGGCTCATCAAAGTAAATAATCTCTGGATTTACTGCTATTGCCCTCGCAATCGCCACACGCTGCTGCTGACCACCTGAAAGCTGCGACGGATAGTAATCACTTCGATCTTCCATACCAACCTTTTTTAATGCCTCGTGTGCTATTTTATTTGCCTCATCCTTTGGCATTTTTCTTCCGACAATTAAGCCTTCCGTTACATTCTGCAATGCTGTTTTGTTGGCAAACAGGTTATAATTTTGAAATACGAAAGCCGTTTTCTTTCGAATGCGCGCAATTGTACGCTTCGATGCCTTATGCAGTTCAATTGTCTCATCGTCAAATGTCATAGTTCCGCCATCTGCCTTCTCTAAGAAATTCAGGCAGCGAAGAAGTGTCGTCTTTCCTGATCCGCTCGGTCCAAGAATCGCAATCACATCTCCCTTATTAACAGAAAGGCTAATATCATGAAGAACATCTGTCTGACCAAATGACTTTTTAATATTTTTAATCTCCAGCATGTATTACCCCTCCTTTCTGCCATAGTAGCTTAGCTTCTTCTCACCTATACTCTGCAGCTTTGTCAAAACGGTTGAATACATCAGATAAATCAGACCTACTTCAGAATATAAAAGCAATGATTCATAATGTACTGCTACGATCTGCTTTGTCGTTTGAAGCATTTCCGTTACGGTAATACATGATGCCAAAGATGTATCCTTTACCATGGAAATCAATGAATTAAACAGTGATGGGAACGCGGTGCGCATTGCCTGTGGCAGCACGATTCTAAAAATCGTCTGTATATAAGAAAGACCTGCACACTGTCCGGCCTCTAACTGTCCTGACGGAACTGATTCTAACGAAGCACGAACTGTCTCTGCACAATATGCGCCTTCATTTAATGCAAATACAATTACTGCTGCTGGAAATGGATCGAGTAAAATTCCGATCCTCGACAAGCCAAAAAACACAATATACAGCTGGACTAAAAGCGGCGTACCACGAAAGATCCAGATATAAAAGCGACAAATCTGCTTTAACACTTTGATGTTCGCAAACTGCACTAGAGCAACCACAATTGCAATCACCATTGCCAGTGAAAAGGAGATCACTGTCAGCGGAATGGTGACAGTCAGGCCATGCATGAACATCTTTGGAAAGGAGTCAATAAACAGATTCCACAACCGACCACTAAACATAAAACACCCTCTTTTCTTAATAAAAGAATAAAAGCAACGCGGCAACCCGCAGGCCGCCGCGTCAAAAACTTAAAAAAACCTACTTCTTCGATAGTTTAATAAATTTTTTCCGATATGTCAATGAAATAAAATCTTATATTTTTTGTACTTTTCTGTTACAGTTCATACCATGCGACTGTTAGCACTATTGCAATTATCAAAAATCCAAGACCCACAAGAAGTGTCATATATTGTCCTTTGCCTTTTTGCTTTCGCTTTTTGGCCTTTTCTACCTTAAACTCGTAGAATTTTCCATTCGCTTCCCGCGTGGAAAACGGAATCAGAAAATGAGCACCTTTTTGCAGTGCAAAGGAGAAAATATCAAGCACACCAGTAGTGGATATCCAGACAAGAAGACCAAAGCTTATATATAACAGTGCAATGACAGAAAAGCCATTGCCAATTGCCAGGATACGGTCTGCAGCCGATACGCCTTCTGCAAACGCTCCCTGCGATGTCATAACACCGACTGCGATAATAAGGCCAATTGCGATCTGGATTATTAAACGGATTATATTTTTTTTCTCCATTTAATTTCCTTTCATCTGCTCTTTGTAACGTGCAAACTCGGCATCGTTGCAATGTACAAAATGACCTGGAGCCACCTCACGGAATGACGGTTTGTCTACTGTGTAATCATGCTCCTTTAACGGAACATAGCTTATACGCTGACGTTGCTTCTCGTAGTGCGGGTCTGGAAGCGGAATTGCTGAAAGAAGCGATCTTGTATACGGATGAAGCGGATGCTTGAACAGCTCATCGGAGTCGGCAAGTTCTACCATCTTTCCGTAGTACATAACACCGATTCGATCTGAGAAATACTTTACAACAGATAAGTCATGAGCGATAAACAGAATCGTCAGACCCATCTTGTGGCGAAGATCATCAAGAAGGTTGATAACCTGCGCCTGAATGGAAACATCAAGTGCACTAACTGGCTCATCCGCAATGATAAGCTCCGGATTCATAACAACCGCACGTGCAACACCAATACGCTGTCTCTGTCCGCCAGAGAACTCATGCGGGTAGCGGCCTGCATGCTCACGCACAAGACCAACGAGCTCTAGTACACGATATACTTCTTCATCAATCTTTTTCTGATCCTTCTCACCGCGGATAACAAGACCTTCTGCAATAATCTGACGCACGGTCATACGCGGGTCGATGGATGCAATAGGATCCTGGAAAATCATCTGAATATCTGTTACAGCACGACGGTGCTTCTGATCTTCCTGCGCAAGACGAATCTGCTTTTTCTGCTCTGCAATCACCTCATCGCGCTTTTTCTTTGCATCCTTTAATTTCTCGCCGGACACACCAGACTTCTTTAAAGCAGTATAGGCTTTCTTTGCCTTCTCGATCTCCCACTTGTAGGAGCCAGTTCCTGCTGCGATGCGTTCTCCCTTAAAGTATACATTTCCGGAAGTGATGTTGTAAAGCTTGATGATGGAACGTCCTGTCGTAGTCTTTCCACAGCCGGACTCTCCTACAAGGCCGAATACTTCGCCCTTTTTCACTTCAAAGCTGACATCATCCACTGCCTTATTTTCTTTAAAATACTGGCACAGATGCTCTACCTTAAGCAGAGTCTCCTGTGAGCTTGCCACATTCTTTTTTTCAGGCATTGGACTTTCCTCCCTTCTCTTTCATTCGTGCAATTCTATCGGTGATGATCTTTGGAATCTCTACCTTTGGTGCATCCGGATGGAGCAGCCATGTTGCCGCATAATGCGTATCACTGATCTTAAACATCGGCGGCTGCATCTCAAAATCAATCTTAAGCGCATACTTGTTACGATCTGCAAATGCATCTCCTACCGGCGGATAAATCATATTCGGCGGTGTTCCTGGGATAGCTTCAAGACGATCATTTGTATCAACATCAGGCATAGCAGAAAGCAGTGCCCATGTATATGGATGCGCCGGTGAATAGAAGATGTCATCTGCTGTTCCAGTCTCAACAAGCTTTCCTGCATACATAACGCCAATACGATCTGCCATGTTTGCAACTACACCAAGATCATGCGTAATAAAGATAATAGACAGATTACGCTTTTCCTTTAAGTGATTGATAAGTTCCATGATTTGTGCCTGGATCGTAACGTCAAGTGCTGTTGTTGGCTCATCACAGATCAAAATATCTGGGTCAGCTGCCAGTGCAATTGCAATAACAATACGCTGTCTCATACCGCCTGAGAACTCAAATGGGTACTGACGATAACGCTTTCTAGGCTCGGAGATACCTACCTCCTCCAAAAGCTTTAATGCCTTGTACTTTGCCATTTCCTTTGTCACACGGCTTACGGCGCCAGATGCGTTTTCACGGAAAAATTCAATCAGCTCTTTTGTCTTTTTCGCAAAATCAACTTCGTTTTGCTCTGCCAAATCTTCTTTATAATGCTCTGTCAGACGATTTAACAGTTCCCTTACATTATCCTGCTCAAGCTCAAGGTCAACTGCCGTAGATGGTGTTACCTTCCATGTTGGCTGTTTTCCCTTTGCAGTCAGATTATCATATTTCTTCTGCTGCTTTGCATGCTTTTTTGCAGCAGCTTTATTTTTATCAATTCCGCCAAAATAATGCTCCTGTGAAGCACGGATGCTTCCTGCAAATGTCCATGCAAGTCCATCCTTATGAATCTCAATAGGATCAATTGAAGCCTCTACTGCCTGAATCATCTTCTCAGCAGCTTCTTTACATGACTTCACATCCCAGGAATCACTGTCAAAGATGCTTCTGTTTGCACTGATCACATCAATTGCTTCCTTCTTTTTCCTTGCAGATTCTTTTGCACTAAAGGAAAGTGCCTTTGATGCTTCCTCACAAAACTCGTTTAAGAAGTTCTCCTCAAGATAGGTGCGCATCATTTTGTTAAGCTCATCAATCGGCATAGAAACTGGCACAGACTTTCCAGAGAACTGCGCATAGTAACCCATACTAAAGAAATCTGGTTTTTCTTTTTTAAGTGCTTCTGTCATGATGCCCTGCAAAATCTCAAGCTGCGCTTTTGATGCTGTAAAGTTTTTTGACTTGCAGTCAGAAGGAATCACTGATTCAAGTGTCTTTACTGCAGCTTCAAGCTTGCTCTTATCATTGCTTACAACAAAATCATTTGGTGTAAGCTTTGACAGGCGCACGATTTCCTTAAGTGTATACTTCGGATCATCGAGTGCTTTCTTTTCAATATGAAACAGTGCATCTGTAATATCGTCAAGCACCTCGATTGCAGCCTCATGCGCTGTGTTGTATGTCTGCTCAATCTCGATATGCTTAAATTCAAACTTATCAAAGTTTTGGCAAAGTGTGTGCGCCTTTGTGCTGTCTGTACCTGCCGCTGTCATTGTCTTTTCAAGCAGCGCAAGTGTCTGATTAAAGGAGTTTCTGCTGGCCTTCTGATGTGCCTTTCCCTTTAACAGCATCGCCTCTGTCAGCTGCTTTCCAACACGCATAATCGGATTTAAACTTGAAAGCGGATCCTGGAAGATCATTGCAATCTTATCACCACGGATGCGGTAAAAATCATCCTCACCGATTTTTAACAGATCCATACCATCGTAGATGATTGAACCGCCCTCGATGATTGAGTTTCCTGCAAGGATTCCAAGAATTGCCTTTGAGGTTACTGATTTACCTGAACCAGACTCTCCTACAATTGCAAGTGTCTCTCCTTTATTTAAATCAAAGCTGATATCTCGTACCGCCTGTACTTTTCCTGCCGGTGTGCGGAATGAGACAACCAGGTTATTTACTGAAAGTTTCTTTTCCATTCTAAATTACTCCTCCGTTCCTCTCAGGGATGGGTTAAAGGCATCCCGCAGTCCGTTTCCAAACAGGTTGAAGGAAATCATCAGCAGGGAAATATAAATTGCCGGGAATAAAATAATGTGCGGATACGTCGTAAGCATCGAGGTTCCCTGTGAAAGCATGGTACCAAGTGATGTCATATTCGAAGAATCCAGATTTACAATTCCCAGATATGTCATGTTCGACTCTGAGTAGATAACACTCGGAACCGTAAGCACAGCACTAGTAATTAATGTTCCGATTGCATTTGGGAAAATATGCTTAAACATCAGTCGTGAATCCTTAGCGCCAAGTGTACGTGCAGCCAGAATATATTCCTGATTCTTATAACGATAAAACTGCATACGTGTCTTGCTTGCCATACCAATCCAACCTGTCAATACAAACGCAAACAACAAAGATGGCACAACGCCGACCTTGCTTGCCAGATGCAGCTGGAACAATGATGTTACTACAATAAACGGAACATCGTTTAAGATATCGGAGATTCGCTCCATGATCAAATCGATTGCGCCGCCGTAGAAGCCCTCGATTGCACCGTAAACAGCACCGATTGCCAAGTTGATTGCAGAAATAATCAATGCAAACAAAAGACTAAATCTTGCACCCTCAGCCATTCTTGTCAGGATATCCTGTCCGTAAGCATTTGTTCCGAACAAGAATATCGGCTCATGGCCGTAACGATACTGAAAATAGCTAAGAGCATCTACACGAACCTTAAATGACATTGACGTTGAAGAACCTGTTACTGTCGCGTAACGATAAGAACCATCATCTCCAGCAATACGAAGACTATGATAATCTCCGTCCTTTCCCTTTGTCAGATAAATAGGCGTAATATTTCCATCCTTATCCAGCTTCGGTGCACCCTTATTTGTACACTTATACCAGATATTTGGATCAGAACGCAGATTCGGTGCCTGAATTGACTTTGAGTCAACTGACGGATAAATTACCTGAATCTGATTTTCATCCTGCCAATCTTGAATAGCCTCATACTCTGCTTTTGTCAGCGTCAGATTTAACATACCAATCTTGGAATAGGAATCTACTCTTACATCATAAAATGTGCTGTTTGATGTGCTGGAGGAATCCTCATAATCAGCCTTATAGACCTTTGTAATCGCATTTACTCCGCGCTCTGTCTCCATTGCCTCATAATATGCATACATATCACTGCTGATTGTTTCTCTCTTTGCACCATCCCAGCCTGCCCATGAAAATAGCTTTGACTTTGGAAGCAGCTTTCCATACTGAAGATACGTTGTATCAGTCTTCGATTTTGTATAATTGTTGTGTGACACAAGCGGAACAATAAGCGCAAATGCAAGAAGCAGTGCAATGATAACCGCTGCTGTCAGTGAACTCTTATTGCGGCAAAAACGCATCATAGCATCCTTGAAATAACCAACTGGCTTTGTCTCAAGCTTCTTGTCATGGATCGCTTCGCTGCGGTCAAAAAATTCAAATTTTTCTTTTGGGATATTTGTATAATCTGTATTTTTGCGTGCCATTTTATCGTTCCCCCATTCTAATTCTCGGATCGATAAAGCCGTAGCTGATATCAACTACTAGTCCTGATACAAGTCCGATCAGTGTATAAAATGCAGACAACAACATAAAGAAGTTATAGTCGCGTGCTGTAATAGAATTTAAATACAGCTGGCCGACACCAGGTACACCAAAGATCGTCTCAATAATCAGAGATCCGCCTAAGATACCGACAAACTCTCCCAAAATCATTGGGAATACCGGAACCATGGAATTTCTCATTGCATGGCGAATCGTTGCCTGTGAGCGAGTCAAACCTTTTGTTCTTGCAAGCAACATAAAATCACTTGTCAATACCTCAGAAAGCTCGGCGCGCACATATCTGGCCAGACTGGCAATACTTCCAAATGCCAGTGCCAGCACAGCCGGCATGACTGAGCGGAACATAGACAGTGAAAAATAGTTCGTTCCACTGTTCATCTGCAGTGGGAACAACTTAAGCTTATAGCAAAGCAAATACTGGATTAACAGTGCATATACATAAGACGGAACGGAAATAAATACCATGACAAGTGTAGAGATAAGATAATCCTGCCACTTGTTTTTCTTTAATGCAGCAAAAATACCAAGCAGCAGTCCGCTCGGAATTGCAAAAATCATGGAATAGATGTTTACCATCATGGTTGCTGGAAGTTTGGAAGTGAATACCTTCCATACATCCTGGCTGCGGTACAGCGCCTCACTGATTCCCCAGTCTCCACCTAATACGCTTCGTTTTAAGAAAATCAGATACTGTATCAGAATCGGCTTGTTATAGCCTAACGCTTCTCTTCGCTGCTGAATCAGATTCATGTCCTTGCCAAACTGCTTGGCATCCACAAGCGGCAGCAGCTTTACAAGTACAAAGCATACTGTCAGAATTGTGAAGAAGACAAAAAACATCAGCGCGATACGCTTTAGTACGTACTTAACCATCGTTGTCCTCCGTTTGTTTTCATGTTTAATTTTACGGTTTTACGCTTTTAAAAATTTTTTCAAAAAACTGACAGGAAGGGGGCGGCAAGCCGCCCCCTTTCCTGTCGAAGTGTTGCTCTTTTTCGCAACATAATCACTTCTTATTATTCGATTTCTCGATTTTGATACTTCATTAGTTGTAATTGAGTTTTCCACCCTGCTCAGATACAAATGCATCCCACTCAGCATCGCTGTAGTCGTATGTCATGTACTGAACACCACCGCGGCCGATGCTGTAGTAATACTCATCTGTAGCAAACTGAATCTTCATACTCTTTAATGCAGCTGTACAGTCATCGAACATTGGAATCAGGTCATAATTTCCAAGAACTGCATTCTCCAGTCCAACTAATACCTCAAAACGATCTTCGCTGTTGTCATCTGCAGAACCAGCAGTGAACTCTTTTGTGGTACCATCCTCAGCCTTAATGGTAATAACCTCACCAAGCATAGCCTGAGTCCAATCCCATGCAGTTGCCGTGTAGGTAACGCCATCTGCCAATGTGATATCTATATCAGCAGACTTTGTATCCCATGACGGGTCATACTGATACTCGCTTGATGTATAAGCTTCCATTAAGCTGTACGGATCAAGTGCAGCACCTGTCCAGCCTACACCAAACAGAAGATCTACCTGCTGGCTTCTAAGTGCATCACTAAAGCCATTTCCAAGTGTATCATCTACGCTAAAGGTTAACTTGCCCTCAAGAGAAGTTCCCTTTACTGCCTCAGTGTAGCAGTTTACAAGGAACTCGTTACCCTTGTTGTAGAAGGTGCTCTCGCTGTTTGGAAGACCAATCTTGATCTCAACCACATCATCCTCATCCATAAGACCAGCTGCGATTGCCTCATCATATGCCTCGTTGAATCTCTCCTGAGCCATCTCTAAGTTGTAGCCTGTGATGCTGTCTACTGCCTCATCAACAGTTTCATACATCAATCCCTCACCGATATCATCAGAAAGACCCCAGAAGTTTGCTAAAACATTCTTTGCTTCCTCAGTATCACGGTAAGCAATACCCTCTTCCGGATCAGAGATAATGCTGTTTGAGTAAAGACCAAATGCAGCAGAGCTTAATGGGTTAACTGCTGCATTGAATGCATCACGGTCAAGTGCATAGCAAAGTGCCTCACGGAAGGACTTTAAGCTAAGGATTGTCTTGTTGATGTTATCGCCAGCAGCCTTCTGTGCTGCCTCAAGTCCCTCTACACCTGGATTCATTGCCATGAAGAAGGTACTCTCACCAACGGTATAATATGCGTAATCGCTAGAACCGTAGGTTTCGATATCATCCTTTGTCAAGCCATAGCTGTCAAGCTCACCGCTTAAGAACATCTCAAGTCTTGTTGATGGCTCTTTTACGCAGCTAACAACGATACTTGTAGTCTGATACTGACCGTCTACATTACCAAAGTAGTACTCGTTCTTATCAAGAACGTACTCCTTATCAGCCTGATAAGATGTCAGCTTGTAAGGTCCAAAGGAAGCAGTTGTCTCTGCAGAGGTACCATAAGTATTGTTGTAAACACCGTTGCTCTCAGACTCGCAGCTCTTATACAGATCTTCCTTTACTAACCAGGAATCTGTCAGTGAATACTTTAAGTAGAAGCCCTTTAATGGCTTTTCAAGGACTAAAACGAGTTCAGTATCGGATGGAGCAAAGATACCAACTTCGTCGATTGACATCTCTGGATACTCGGTACCCTGATAGATCATCTCTTCCCACTCTTTGTATGCATAGTCGCCGCCTTCTGCTGCGTAATCCTCTACAGTCGCATATCCGTGAAGATTTGCAACGATGTGCTCAAGTGCCTCAACAACCTCATCAGTTACCGGAACATAGCCGTCATCATTTGCATTTGCAGCCAAAACAGTCTCATACAGATCAACGTCGTCTTTCATAAATGCAGACTTATAATCGTCTAATGCATAGTAATCAGACAGTCCGTCAGAACCCCAAGTTGCACAGTCATTTAAGCTAACTGCTAAGTCATGTCCGTCTACAACGTAAACGCCATTCTCATTCTTCTCGAATGCAGATGGATCTACGTACTCATCCTCACCCATCTCAGAAGAGATAAAAGTCTCAGCATATGCATGCTGTCCTGCATAAAGGAAATTCTTTGCATTCTTTAATACAAGATTTCCAGAGTACAGCATATCTGCGCGGTGATGCTGTGCCTTCGGGTTTAACAGAAGTTCTGCGGACTTTACAAAATCAGAAGCAACGATCGGTGTACCGTCATCCCACTTTAAATCATCACGAATGGTAATCTTCCATGCCAATGACTCATCACCGTCTAAACCATACTGATCCTTATACTCAGCAGTTACATCCTCTGGATCGCCTGTTGCAACAAGCGGAACCATCTGATAACCATCCTGGGTATCGTTGTAATCGAAAGCGTAGAAACCTGCCTCCAGATACTGCATAAGCTCAGAGTCTGTCTGTGTCTGATTGTCATGCAGACTCCAGTTTGTTGGGAAATCGGCTAACGCATAGCGATAGGTATAGCTCTCAGACTCCGTTGTGGTTGCGTCTGATGCAAAAACTGCAGTGCTGCCAAGTGTAGTTGCAGCCATAGAAGCAGCCAGCATCAAAGATAATGCTACATTTCTCATATTCATTCCTCCTATTTTCTTCTCATGTTCCGTTAGGTTTTATTTAGAACCTGATAAATCAGTATCATATATATTATATATGACCTAAAAAAACCTGTCAAGGCTAGGGCTGATTTTCTTTAGCTTTCTACTTGCCAGAGGGACACATTTTGAGCCACCGTACCTGTCACCATGGCTTACTTGCAGTTCTTATCAAGGAAATCAAGCACTGTCTTTACAAACAGTGGATCCATATCATTTGCCTGCTTTTTATCAAGGCGGGCAAACCATTTTGAAAGCACCTTTTCTGGAACACGGTTATAATACAAATCGTGAAGCATCTTTAATTCTTCCTTCTTGGCTAGATAATAAGCTGTTCCGCCCTTTGTGAAGAAAATTCCCATGTGATTGCTCTTTCCCGGACGTGTCTCAGTATAGTACTCGACATTTGGATTTGTAATGTGGCTTCGCTGCGCGATAATAGAAGATCCCTCATAGCTAATCACTTCATCCTCTTTGCCATGCATAACTAGAACTGGCACGTCACAGCTATTGATTCCATCAATTGCAGACAAATTATAATTCTTGCCAAAAACAATGCGCTGATAAAGTGCAGCAAATGGAAGCAGCAAATCTACCAACAGTGTTGGAATGATGCGTCCTGCCGCCTCTTTCGTAATTGCCATTGGACTAGAAAAACCTGAAATTGTAATAACACCTGCAATATTATGCTTAAAATTCAGCACTGCCGCAGCTGTATAACCGCCCCAGCTATGACCATATAAAAATACTGGAAGATTCTTTAGTGATGCAGACGCCTCAATATAACCCAAAACTGCATTCAAATCCTTCACAGCCTGATAGAAGCCCACAGATGAAGCTCCCTCACTTTCATACACGCCCGTATAATCAAATGTAAAAACTTGATAACCATCATCCAGCATATATTTAACCATGCTTAAGTTATCTTCTCCGCCGCCTGCAATTCCATGGCACACAACAACGAGACCTTTGGCAGATGCTTCTCCATATAAATATCCTGTCAGATGAGTGGAACCAGAGACGATTGTAATTTTTTTTCTCACCATTCCGCTCATGTCCTTATAGCGCAGACTGATTGCATCATCCTCCTTCTCCTGTCTGGCGAATACCTTGTGGAAAATACCTCTCACGGTCAAAATACTGGCTGCACTTACCGCTGCCACTCCTGCAATGACTGCTTTTCCTTTTTTTGATTTTGCCATAGAATCCCATCCTTTCTCTGATATCTTTGTTCTACAATCATACCCTTATTTACGAAAAAAAGCAAGGCATGTGCCCTGCTTTTTATGGCTTCTTAAAAGAGTGGGATGACAATCCCAGCGATCACAAGGATCATTCCAGAAATCAAAAAGGCTACCATCTGACATGCTGCCTTTTCAGATTCATCCAGCTCCTCATACGGCACAATTTCCTCATCGAGGTAGTCTGCAATATCGCCGCCCATGCTTTGCTTTGTTTTTTTCTTTTTATTTTTCACACCAAATTTTTTTTTCGCTGTATCAATAGGTGTTAAACCATCCAGATGCAGATAGGAAAACCATGCACCAGCCATTAAAATAATTCCAACTGCACCCAGTCCAAAGCCAAGCCTTGACACTCCTATCCGCTCTACATTCACGTATTTATCCCATAGCAAGACGATCACCAGACCAATTAATGTTCTGGTGATCGTTTTTGTCACAATGGGGCGAATCATATAGCGGTGATACTGTTTTTTCAACCATCTCATGCTCTTCTCACGCCTCTTCTTTATGCTTTTTCTGCTGCGTTGATTGCTTCAATCTCAGCACGATATTTCTCAAGCTCCGGCTCATTACCATATACAAAATGGCCCTCAGTAATCTCTACCCACTGTGGCTTTGAGATCGTATAATCATGAAGCGTTGGATCGTAAATCAAAAGCTTTTTCTTCTTCTCGATTTCTGGATCCGGAATCGGAACTGCTGAAAGCAGTGCCTTTGTATAAGGATGCAGCGGATGATGGAATAATTCCTCTGCCTCTGCCAACTCCACAATACGACCTTTATAGATAACAGCAATACGGTCTGAAATAAAACGTACTACAGAAAGGTCATGTGCAATAAACAGATATGTCAGTCCTCTTGACGCCTTTAACTGGTTTAACAAATTCAATACCTGCGCACGAATAGAAACATCAAGCGCTGAAATCGGCTCATCAGCTACAACAAACTCTGGCTCCATAATCAAGGCTCTTGCAATACCGATACGCTGTCTTTGTCCACCAGAGAACTCGTGTGGGAAACGAGATGCAAACTCTGGAAGAAGACCAACCTCTCGAAGTGCCTTCTGTACCTTCGCCTCACGATCTGCCTCATCCTTATACATATGGAAGTTTAACAGACCTTCGGATACAATGTAATCAACCTTTGCACGCTCATTTAAGGATGCCATAGGATCCTGGAAAATCATCTGGCAGCTCTTAATAACCTCGCGGTCAAGCTCCTTTGAAATCTTTCCATTGATCTTCTTGCCCTTAAAGTAGATCTCTCCGGCCGAAGTAGGATTGATACGGGTAATAGCGCGGCCGATGGTAGTCTTTCCGGAACCGGACTCACCTACCAGGGAGAATGTCTCTCCCTTATAAATATCAAAATTCACATGGTCAACTGCTACAAACTTTTTTCGTCCTTTTCCGAAACTAATCTGCAGGTCTTTGACCTCAATCAGCTTTTCTCTCTCAGCCATACTCATACCTCTTTTACTTATGCGCTCTCATTTTCTGTCTGAGCTGCTGCACAGACTTCGGCGGTTCTATCTTCGGTGCACGTGGGTCCAGATACCAAGTCTTTGCCTTGTGCGTCTCTGAAACTTCAAAATATGGAGGCTCTTCCTCAAAATCAATAGCCAGTGCCTGTCTGTTTCGAGGTGCAAATGCATCACCCTTAATCTTGTTAAACAGATTCGGCGGTGTACCGTCGATCGTTGGCAGTGCCTCACCCTTCACGCCAAGCTGCGGAAGTGCAGAAAGAAGTGCCCAAGTATAAGGATGTCTTGCATCGTAGAAAATCTCATCTACCTTGCCTACCTCCACGATCTGTCCTGCATACATAACTGCAACACGGTCAGCCACATTTGCCACAACACCAAGATCGTGTGTGATATAAATAACAGACATATGATACTCTGCCTGCAGATTTCTGATCAGCTCCAAAATCTGAGCCTGAATCGTTACGTCCAGTGCGGTGGTAGGCTCATCGCAGATTAAAATCTGCGGCCGGCATGCAACCGCAATAGCAATAACAACACGCTGTCTCATACCGCCTGAAAACTCATGCGGATACTGGTTATAGCGCATTTCAGGATATGGAATACCTACCTTCTCAAGAATCTGAAGAGTTGCCTTCTTTGCAACAGCTCCCTTAAGACCCTGATGAAGCTCGATACACTCCTGGATCTGCTTTCCAACCTTTTTCAATGGATTTAAGGAAGTCATAGGATCCTGCATAACCATCGCGATTTTCTTACCACGAATAGTCATCCACTCCTTTTCCTTCTTAAACTTTGCCAGATCCTTGCCATCGTACATAATGCTTCCGCCGGTAATACTGCCGTTTCCATCAAGCATACCAACAAATGTCTTTGTAAATACACTTTTTCCTGAACCGGACTCTCCTACGATTGCAAGTGTCTCTCCATCATACAGATCAAGAGAACACTTACGGATCGCATTTAATTTGTTTCCGCGAAGGCTAAACGTAATTTCAACGTCTTTGGCGGATAATATTGGTTTCTTTTCCATTGTTCTCCCCCCTTAAACGTGATTTCTCGGATCAGCCGCATCGGAAAATGCGTTACCAACCAGATAGAATGTGATCGTAACAACAGATACAATAACTGCCGGGAATACCAGCAAATATGGATAATTCAGGAAATAGCTTCTTGCATTACGAAGAAGGATTCCAAGTGTAGGTGTGTTAATATCAAGACCAAGACCAAGATAGGAAAGCGTAGTCTCCATACTGATTGTTCTCGGAATTGACAGTGCCACTCTTAAGATAATAACACTAATCAGGTACGGTAAAATGTTCTTAAGCAAGATACGGTAAGTCGGAGTACCTAAACATCTTGATGCTAAGTTATACTCGCGGTCACGATACATCATAACAAGGTTACGAATATTTCTTGCCATTCCAAGCCAACCAAATGCAATCAAAGAAACTGCCATGATGGTAAAGCTCTTACCAACCATTAATGCAATCAGTGTCATGTAAATGATCTGCGGAATATTATCAATTACATTGTACAGCTCTGTAAAGAAGCGGTCTAACTGACGAACATATCCCCAAAGAAGACCAATCGTAACACCAAGCACGCACTCACCGATTGCAACGATACAGGCAAGCTTAATGGATGTCTGTGTCGCATACCATACCTGACTCCAGTAGTCACGTCCTAGGTTATCGGTACCAAACCAGAACTCTGAGTTTGGAAGAATAAAGCCCTTTGAACTATCTGTGACAAGATTACGATAATCGTATTTTCCGATTACAAGTGCAACGAAGGAAAATACAACAAGTGCAACAAACACGATTAAAAGCGCAACTGCACTCTTTTTCTTTAAGAAATTGTGAAGTACAGATTTCCAATAAGAATAATTGGAATATCCGATCATCTCGGCCTTTTCAGGGGAGTACTCGACAACCTTAAAACGTGCGTCATCATTTGAATTGACTGCCATTATCTTGTACCTCCCTTTCCGGTCAATGTAATACGTGGGTCAATGATCATCATCAAAACATCACCCAAAAATACGCCGATGATACCAAGTGCAGCGTATAAAATAACAAGCGTCTGAACAACATTTGTGTCATAACGGTTGATTGCGTCAGTAAGAAGAGAACCCATACCTGGAACAGAGAAGAAACGCTCTACCAGAAGAGAACCGCCGACTGTCAGCAAAATAGAATAAGGAATATACTGTGCAAGCGGAACGAATGCATTTCTAAGCACATGAGTAACCATGATGCGCTTCGAGGAAAGGCCCTTAACACGAGCCAGCTTAATATAATCCTTATTTAACTCATCTACCATGTAACGTCTTGTCCACAGTGCATAGCCTGCAATTGATGAAAGAGAAAGACATGCAACCGGCAGAATCATAGACGGTCCTGGATTTCTCGTTGAATACATGGAAGGAAGCTTTAACACATGGGAACCAAATACAAGAACAAGTGAATACGCAACAAGCGGCGGAACTGCATTTACCAATATCGTGTAAATTGTTCCAATGCCGTCGATGATACCGTCCTTAAAACGTGCCTGAAGCACACCAATTACAACACCAATTACCAGAGAGATTGCAAAGGAGATCAGTCCTAACTGCATCGACATTGCAAACTTTCCGCCAATTACCTTTACAACAGAGACACCGCTTTGAATTCGTCGAGACGTACCAAAGTCAAGTCTCAACAACTGCCCATAATAGCGTGTCAGCTGTGTAAAGGTACTATCTAATAAACCTGCTGCTTGAAGCTGATCGTGCTTTTGCTGATCGGTCAGCTTCATTAGCTGGTCCTCGGTAAAATAATAATCCGTAGGCAGCATTCTAAGCAGCAGGAATACGATAGTCACCACAATGAGGATTGTTACAAGAGACTGTAACAATCTCTTTACGGTGTATTTTGCCATATATTATTCAGCAGAACCTGCGTTCCAGGTTTCCTGGAATCCAGCGTAGTCTTCTGCAGTATAGGCGTCTGTAGAAGTCTCCCAATTCTTATACTTCAAATTCTGAATACCAAACATAGCGTTCTGCTTGGTGTAATCATTTATGTGAGTCAGCTCCCAACCGATATCAAAGTTTGACGGAATGGTCAGTGCATGATCAAGCATGAATGCCTCTGCGTCTGCATAAGCCTCATATCTTGCATCCAGATCATCTGTGATGGCATCAGCCTTATTTACTAACTCAGTAAACTCATCATACAGTGCATTCAGCTCCTCGCTCTCATTATCTACTGCATGACCATAAGCTACCATGTAATATGCGTTATCGCCGTCATTTGTTTCCTGTCCTAAGTAGTTCTGCGGATCACCGTAGTCAGCGCCCCATCCGTTAATAACGAAGGACTGACGTCTCGGATCACGAACTTCCTTAGAAAGACTGGATACATAAGAATCAATATCAAGAACGATGAAGTCATCACCAAAGGAATCGGAGAATGCCTGCTTTAATACATTTGCACTATCAAGAGTAGTCTGATTTCCACCAGCTACGAAATATCTTGCATGTACAGGGAAGGTAACGCCTGCTGCTGTTAACTCCTCAATTGCCTGTGCCTTGTACTCTTCAAACTTCTCAGAATCAAGACGAGTCATTGTCTCACCATCATATGCCGGAAGACCTAACTTTTCCTGAACCAGACTGGTGTACTCGGTACCATCAGACAGGTAAACAAGACCCTGCATTGTGTATGCATTGTTGTAGCACTTGTATGGATTGATTGCATTTGTTCTCTTGTAGTAGCTTCCAAGATCAAGACCATAGTACCAGCACTTACGGAATGCTTCGTTTGCAATAGCGGTATTCCAATTTGTATCCTCGGACTGATCATCGTTATGCTTATCATAGTTAAAGTGGAACTGATAAGAGAACTTAGTTGGACGCTTCTCAACTAACTGATCATGAAGTGGATCTGACTCATTGTTGTAGATAGTAGTCAGGTTAGACTCTGACAGATCTACACGATCAATCTCACCAGTAGTATACAGCTGATAAGCAGTATCAACAGACTCTACCATCTTAACAGTAACAGAATCAAACAGCTTTGCATCGGTATCCCAGTACAGTGGGTTCTTTGTCAAGGTCTTTGTATTCTGCTGGATGTACTCAGTACAGGTATAAGCACCATTGTACCAGATATTTTCTGGTGTTGCAGCCTTAAAACCATCAATGCCGATCTCATCGATCATTGCCTGAGAAATTGGATACAGACAGTTATAGGTAGCTACAGTATCAAAATATGGCTTCTCACTTACACAGGTATACTGTAATGTATAATCATCGATTGCCTTGATGCCAACAGTATCAGCAAACTCTGGGCTTTCAGCTGTCAGTGCAAGACCTGCATCTGCATCAAGCTCACTTGTCATGTTGTAGTAATCCTCTGCACCTTCGATCATCTCCATCGGCATAGCAGTGTTAGTTGCATCATTCTTGTGGAAGTTTAATACCCACTCAAGTCCGGTTAAGAAATCCTGTGCAGTAACCTCACCTTTCTCATTTCCGTTCTGATCAACCCACTTAACACCCTGTCTTAAATGGAATGTCCAAGTAATACCGTTGTCCTCTGTCTCCCAGCTCTCTGCGACTGCCGGTACCAGCTTGCCATACTCATCTGATTCAAGCAAACCATCATACAAATTGGTCAGTACCTGAAGATCAGTTGCCAGCTGAGAATACAAAACGTTCCAAGTCTCAATTTCTCTTGACTGAAGCTCGTAATCATACAGATCCTTAATCTCGTCTGCCATTGCCGGTACTGCGGATACTGCTGCCATTGCAAATGCTGTAAGAACAGCTGCTGCCTTTCTTGTCTTTCTCATGTGTCATCCTCCTTTTTGATGATATGACTTAGTCTCTTCTTAATTGTCATTTCCCCGTAGATGTCATAATACCTATACGAAGAGCGTCTGCCCTGCAGAAATCAAATCATAAGACGATTTTCATCCATTGTCACTTTAAAGCAATGTAGCATTTTTTGTCAAATATGCCCTCCCTACGAATGACATTAAAAAATGCTATCTATTGCTTACTTGTGTCAGCAAAGAATGATTTGAAAAAAAGATGGTACACTTTTCCATGATCCTAATTGTGCCCATCTACTCTCGTCTAGTCATGTTCTGCTTGAAGCATACCGTTACTATAAACCAAATAAATGCATCTGTCAATCATTTATCTTGATTTTTTATAAGAAAAACTTACCTTTTTTCACAAAAAATGCCTTTTTTGTTTATTTTATGAGGTTATCCCCATAAAAAAAAGCATTTTTTCTTAAAAAACTTTCGTTTCTTCTGTTTACAATCCAAAAGTTATCTGTTATGATGAATCAATGTTAATAAATATTCTGTTACTGTTATTACACAGCAAAGTGAGGGGTTTGTTATGGATCATATTGACCGCTGCATCGTTGATATTCTGCAGCATAATGCACGTTTACCGGTTAAAGAGATTGCCAGCCGTGTCTCTTTGTCATCACCGGCCGTATGCGCCCGCATCGAGCGTCTTGAAAAATCTGGTGTCTTAGCTGGCTACCAGGCTATGATAAATGTAACCGCTATCGGCTATCTTGTAAAGGCATTCATAAATCTGGAGGTAGAACCTGACCAAAAGCCAGCTTTCTATCCTTACATTGAGTCCTGCACCAACGTAGTTGAATGCAGCTGCGTAACAGGCGAGTACTCTATGCTGATTGAAGCCTATTTCCATACCACGCAGGAGCTTGACCAGTTTGTCAATTATCTTCAAAAATTCGGGCGCACCCGCACCCAGATTGTATTTTCTACATGTGTGGAGCACCGCGGCATTCCGCTGTCCGAAATATTTTACCAATTATTATTTAGAAGCATTTTCATTCCATGTCTCTATAAAAGCAGCATAATCTTCTGCGGTATAAGCATCTGTAGAAGTTTCCCAATTCTTATACTTGGTATTCTGAATACCATATATTGCATTCATCTTGGAGTAATCATTAATATGGGTCAGCTCCCAAGAAACATCAAAGCTTGCAGGAACAGTCAATGCATGCTCAAGCATAAAGACTTCTGCATCTGCATAAGCCTCATATCTTGCATCAATATCGTCTGTGATCGCATCTGCCTTATTTACTAACTCAGTAAACTGGCTGTAGAGATCCTTCAGCTCATCGCTCTCGCTATCTACTGCGTGACCATAAGCTACCATGTAATATGCGTTATCGCTGTCATCGGTTTCCTGTCCTAAGTAGGTCTTCGGATCACCGTAGTCAGCGCCCCATCCGTTAATAGCGAAGGACTGAAGTCTCGGATCACGAACTTCCTTAGAAAAACTGGATACATAAGAATCAATATCAAGAACGATGAAGTCATCACCAAAGGAATCGGAGAATGCCTGCTTTAATACATTTGCACTATCAAGAGCAGTCTGATTTCCACCAGACACGAAATATCTTGCATGTACCGGGAAGGTAACGCCTGCTGCTGTTAACTCCTCAATTGCCTGTGCTTTGTACTCCTCAAACTTCTCAGAATCAAGACGAGTCATTGTCTCACCATCATATGCCGGAAGACCTAACTTCTCCTGAACCAGGCTGGTGTACTCAGTACCATCCGACAGGTATACAAGGCCCTGCATGGTGTAGCAGTTGTTGTAGCATTTGTACGGATTGATTGCGTTGGTTCTCTTGTAGTAGCTTCCAAGATCAAGACCATAGTACCAGCACTTACGGAATGCTTCGTTTGCAATAGCGGTGTTCCAGTTGGTATCCTCGGACTGATCATCGTTGTGCTTATCATAGTTGAAGTGGAACTGATAAGAGAACCTGGCCGGACGCTTTTCAACTAACTGATCATGATATGGATCAGACTCGTTGTTGTAGATGGTGGTCAGGTTGGACTCAGTCAGGTCAACATGATCAATCTCACCTGTGGTGTACAGCTGATATGCGGTATCAGAAGACTCTACCATCTTAATGGTAACAGAATCAAACAGCTTTGCATCAGTATCCCAGTACAGCGGATTTTTTGTCAATGTCTTTGTATTCTGCTGGATGTACTCTGTACAAGTGTAACAGCCGTTATACCAGATGTTCTCCGGTGTTGCAGCCTTAAAGCCATCTACACCAATCTCATCAATCATTCCCTGTGAAATCGGATACAAAAGTTTTACACCTAAGGTATCAAAGTATGGCTTCTCGCTTACGCAGGTGTACTGTAAGGTGTAATCATCAATTGCCTTGATGCCAACGGTATCAGCAAACTCCGGACTCTCAGCAGTCAGTGCAAATCCTGCATCTGCATCAAGTTCGCTTGTCATGCTGTAGTAATCCTCTGCACCAACGATCATTTCCATCGGCATAGAGGTGTTGGCTGCATCATTCTTGTGGAAATTTAATATCCACTCAAGTCCAGTTAAGAAATCCTGCGCAGTAACTTCACCCTTCTCATTTCCATTCTGATCAACCCACTTCACACCTTCTCTTAAGTGGAAGGTCCAGGTAATACCATTATCCTCAGTCTCCCAACTCTCTGCGATTGCTGGTACCACCTTTCCATACTCATCCGCCTCTACAAGACCGTCATACAGATTGGTCAGTACATTAAGATCGGCTGCGCTCTGAGAATGCAGAATATTCCAAGTCTCCACTTCTCTTGCCTGAGTCTCGTAATCGTACAGATCCTTAATCTCGTCTGCCATTACTGGCATTGCGGATGCGGCTGCCATTGCGGCTGCAGTCAGAATCGCTGCTGCTTTTCTTGTCTTTCTCATGTGTCATCCTCCTTTTATTTCTCCAGGCTGTGGGTGTCGTCCCCTCATACGCTGTCATAACCTTTTGCCGGAGATCGGTCCCGCTGCAAAGCACAGAGTATGGAGAATAGATAGAAAAAAAAGATGGTACACCTTTCTTCATCTTTGTGCCCATCCACTCTCTACGCTTTACTATGCTGCAAGCATGAAGTTATAATAAACCAATTTTAAACGATTGTCAATCTCTAATCCGCATTTTTCAAAAGAAAAACTTGCATTTTTTCACAAAAAATGCTTTTTTTGTTTATTTTATGAGGTTAACCACGCAAAAAAAGCATTTTTCTTAAAAAACTTTCGTTTCTTCTTGTTTACAATCCAGAAGTTATCTGCTATGATGAATGCTTGACCAGTTTGTCAATTATCTTCAAAAATTCGGGCGCACCCGCACCCAGATTGTATTTTCTACATGTGTGGAGCACCGCGGCATTCCGCTGTCCGATCTGTGGTATACGCATCTGTAGAAGTTTCCCAATTCTTATACTTGTTATTCTGAATACCAAACATTGCATTAATCTTAGAATAATCATTAATGCGAGTCAGCTCCCATGAAATATCAAAATATGCCGGAACAATCAAAGCATGATCAAGCATAAATGCTTCTGCCTCTGCATATGCCTCATATCTTGCATCCATATCATCTGTGATAGCATCTGCCTTATTTACAAGCTCAGTAAACTGGCTGTAAAGATCTTTAAGTTCATCGCTCTCACTGTCTACTGCATGACCAAGCTGTACCATATAGTAAGCGTTGTCACTGTCATCTGTCTCCTGACCTAAATAGTTCTGCGGATCACCATAGTCAGCACCCCATCCAGCGATAGCAAAGGATTGACGCTTAAGGTTGTAAACCTCCTTAGAAACACTGGATACGTAAGAATCAATATCAAGAACGATAAAATCATCGCCAAAGGAATCAGAGAAAGCCTGCTTTAACACATTTGCACTGTCAAGAGCAGTCTGGTTTCCACTGGCTACGAAATATCTTGCATGTATTGGGAAAGTAACACCCTCAGCAGTCAGCTCTTCAATTGCCTGAGCCTTGTACTCTTCAAACTTAGCTGAATCAAGACGTGTCATCGTCTCGCCATCATATGACGGCAGACCTAACTTTTCCTGAACCAGCTCGGTATACTCTGTACCATCAGAAGTATAAATCAGACCCTGCATTGTATAGGAGTTGTTGTAGCACTTATATGGATTGATAGCGTTTGTTCTCTTATACCAGCTACCCAGATCAAGACCATAGTACCAGCACTTACGGAATGCTTCATTTGCAATTGCAGTATTCCAGTTTGTATCCTCTGTCTGATCATCATTAAGCTTGTCATAATTAAAATGGAACTGATTAGACTTCTTGTTCGGACGCTTTTCTATCAACTGATCATGATACGGATCAGACTCGTTGTTATAGATTGTCATCAAATTTGACTCTGACAGATCCACGCGATCGAGCTCACCAGTAGTATACAGCTGATATGCAGTATCAACAGACTCTACCATCTTAATAGTAACAGAATCAAACAGCTTTGCATCAGTATCCCAGTACAGTGGATTCTTTGTCAAGGTCTTTGTATTCTGCTGGATGTACTCTGTACATGTGTAGCAGCCGTTATACCAGATATTCTCAGGTGTTGCAGCCTTAAAGCCATCTACACCAATCTCATCAAGCATACCCTGTGAAATCGGATACAGACAGTTATAAGCAGCTACAGTATCAAAGTATGGCTTCTCACTTAAACAGGTATACTGTAAGGTATAGTCATCGACTGCCTTAATACCAACAGTATCAGCAAACTCCGGACTCTCAGCAGTCAGTGCAAGTGCTGCATCTGCATCCATCTCATTTGTCATGTTGTAGTAGTCCTCTGCACCAGCGATCATCTCCATCGGCATAGAAGTATTTGCTGCATCATTCTTATGGAAGTTTAATACCCACTCCAGTGAAGTTAAGAAATCCTGTGCGGTAACTTCACCCTTCTCATTTCCGTTCTGATCAACCCACTTTACACCTTTTCTTAAATGGAACGTCCAGGTAAGACCATTATCCTCAGTCTCCCAACTCTCTGCGATTGCCGGTGTCAGCTTGCCATACTCATCTGCCTCTACAAGACCATCATACAGGTTCGTAAGTACATTCGTATCGCTCATCAGCTGAGACTGTAAAATGTTCCAAGTCTCAATTTCTCTTGTCTGAACCTCGTAATCATACAGATCCTTGATCTCGTCTGCCATTACCGGCGCTGCTGATACGGCAGCCATTGCAACTGCTGTAAGGACAGCTGCTGCTTTTCTCGTCTTTTTCATACTTTTTTCTCCTTTTGATGATATGACTTAGTCGCTCTTCTTAATGTCATTCCCTATTAATGTCAAAATACCTTTATGAAGAGTGCTCATGCTGCAGGTATAAAAACAATCTATGTCTCTATCACTTTAAATCAACATAGTGTTTTCTTTAAAAAAATTTTCCCACCGCAAAACCATATGAAGTGAGGTACCTGTTTGATGCATACTGTTACTATAAACCTATTATACTCATTCGTCAATCTCAAAATTTAATATATTTTGTAACTATTCAGAGCCATGCAAAATTGCTTTCTGTGAATGCTTGCATTCAGACTGAATAGTTACTATATTTTAATCGCAGTGTGTCATGATCTTTATAATCTCTTCGTCTGTGCCATTCATTCCTTCTGCACCAATTCGACAGATATTACGAATAGTATTCTCAACACCCTTACTTACAATTCCATCCTCACCATAGAACTGCTGGCCATGGCGATACATTTCATATCCTAAAATTCCAGCATCCACAGAAGATGCAATCTTTGCTGCACATGATGGCTTTGCTCCATCGCAGATAATACCAGATGTAATTGCAATAGAATTTACAAGTGTATGAGCCACCTCATCGATGCCGCCGCCAAGTAAAAATGCAATTGCACAGCCTGCTGCACATCCGGCACTTACTGCTCCGCAAAATGCAGACAATGGTCCAATTCCTGTCTTAATGTGAATTGCAATAAGATTTGATACCAAAAGTGCACGAAGCAGTTCTTCGTCACTCTTATGATATTCCTTTGCATAAATAATAACAGGAACTGATACAGTAATTCCCTGGTTTCCACTTCCCGAATTGATTACAACAGGAAGCTCACAGCCACTCATACGTGCATCGGAGCCTGCTGCTGCATATGCTCTTGCTTTTGTACGCACATCTTCACCATATGTATCAAGCAAAACACTTCCCACATTTGCACCCCAGTCCTCTTTTACACCAACCTGTGCAATATTATAGTTATACTCAACCTGTCTGTTTAACAAATCACTTACTGTGCTTAAATCTGCAGTCTTCGCATACTCTACAATTCCCTCAATGCTAAGGCGGCTTCTGTCAGCGCGCTGCTCTGCTGCCGCAGCCTGGCTCTCTGCCAGTTTCTGTGCACACTCGCAGTCGTCCTGCTCGTTTAACATAACCTCGCCATTACGCGCGATATACACAATATCAGTATGATGCTTTGATACACGCACAACTGCACTATTTTCCTTGGCTTTTACTGTTACACGAATATCAAGCTTATCACCATCCTCCATTGCCTTTACACTAAATGGAACATTATTTAAATACTCAGCGATTTCCTTTTGTTCTTCTGGTGTTACCTTTGCGATAACCTCAAGACATGCTTTTGAATCTCCTGCCACGATTCCAGCTGCCGCTGCCGCTGGGATTCCCTTCATGCCGCCTGTATTCGGTACGATAACACTCTTTACATTCTTGATAATATTGCCGCTCGCCTCAATGATAACCTCTGTCGGCATCTGACCTAATACTTCTCTTGCCTTTGCGGCACAGTATGCCAGCGCAATCGGCTCTGTACAGCCAAACGCTGGTGTCAGTTCTTCGCGCAAAATCTGCGCATATGTCTTATGATCTTCTCTTGTAAGCATTACAATTTTCTCCATTTTTCTATATGATCCGTGCCTCGCACTATTATTCATGATATCAATTATCGTGTTTTTTGTAAAGGTTTTGCCAAATTTTCTCTCATTGATTTTTCGTTTTTTGTAATTTTACATCGCATTTTGCGAAAAACTATGTTATCATAGAATATATATCTTACAGACAGGACTGACAGCTATGGAACAACACACTAAAAAGCACACAAGGCGCTATTTTTGTCATTTAAAAAATGCCTTAGGCGACTTAAAGATTGCTATGCGCGGTGCCTTTTTAAATATAAAAAGTATGCTCGCGCTTCAAATTATTTACTCTATATTTTACACCCTGATTGAATACTCACTCTTTCAGCTTCTTTTAAGTATTGCATTAAAAATCGACGGCTACAGTTTTTTAAATTCCGCCAATATCGGACGCTTTCTGATCACACCTCCGGCAATCGCAATGCTTCTGATTTTATTTTTGACTGCATGTGTGCTGACTTATCTTAATGCATGCATTCTTCTTGGCGGCTTTCAGGCTTCTTTGGCAAGACAGAAGCTTCGCATGAAGGATATTTTTCTACATGGCTGCGCAAAAGGCTTTCAAAGATTTCACTTTAAACAGCTGTATGTCGCTCTGCCTTTATTTGCCTACCAGATTTTAATCAACCTATTCTTTTTCTATGAAATCTGTTTTCGCATAAATCCTTACAGCACCTTTTTGCCAATGCTTTTTTCAAAACTTATTTACTGCATTCCGATCATCACTTTTCTTATATTTATTGGAATTTTTGCAGTTCGTGAGTTTTTCTGTGCCTGCTACTGGTATCTTGGCGATTTCGGCCTGAGAAATGCAAAAAAAGCAAGTGTTCCTCTCGTCAGAAAGAATCTTCGTGCTGTACTAAGCGACATAATTCTTTTAAATCTGCTCGTCGTTGTCCTTTGGTTTATTCTTCGTTTGCTGTGTCAGATTATAATTGTTGTCGTCGTCAATTTTTTTGCGCCAGCTGACTTAAAGGTTGCAATGGTTCTTAGCTTTAACAATACGCTTTCCATCGCACTCATATGGTTTGTCACCTGCATAGGTGTTTTCTTAAATGCAGCAATGATGACACATCTGTTTTTCCGTTTTTCCGGCAATGATGTTATTTTGGAATTTCATCTTAGCTATGCGCCAGACACACCGCTTCGCCGTATCTTTCGTGCCTGTGGTCTTGCTGCTGCCGGTGTTGGCGTTTTTTGCTTTTTATACTATGGTATCTATAACGGTGCCCTTCTTGCTGAACGTCCACTAAGCCCAGTTCAAATTTACTGTCACAGAGGACTTTCTTCAGAAGCACCTGAAAACTCACTTGAAGCCATTGATCTTGCAATCTCCTCCCTCTCTGACGGTGTTGAGATTGACGTTCAGGAAACAAAAGATGGCGTGGTTATTGTTTGTCATGATGCTTCACTTAAACGTATCGCTGGAAAAAAAATCAACATTGCAGATGTTACCTATGAAGAATTAAAGCAATATGATATCAGTTATTATTTTTCAAAAGACCATGAATTTACCTATATACCTACACTAGAAGAAGTCATGTCTCTTGTAAAAGGACGAGCGCACCTTTTAATTGAATTAAAGAGAAATTCTGCCAGTGCAGATCTTGCAGCGAAAGTTGTAGGCCTAATTGAACAATATGAAATGGAATATCAGTGTTCCATTCAGTCCTCCGACTATGCTTATCTTCGTCAGGTAAATGAGTTAAATCCTGATCTTACGCTCGGCTACATTCTTACTACAGCCATCGGCAACTATTATAAAAATGACATGATTGACTTTTTCTGTGTACGTTCTATGTTTGTAAATAATACAACTGTTGCAAAGGCCCATGCACAAGGCAAGGCTGTCTATGCCTGGACCATCAACACAAGAGCAGAGGCAGAGCGCATGAAAAACGCCCAGGTGGATGTCATTATCACAGACTATCCAGCCAAGGCGCGTGAAGTAATTTACCGCGATGAGAAATCCTCATACAGTATTATAAAATTGCTAAGACTAATGCTCTAATACTCATAATTTCACTCTGCTGTCAATATGTGCTGCCTTTCGGTACAGCGCTTCATAATATGCTTCTTTTTCGGGTGCACTGCTCTCAAAGCAGATGTGCCCTTTTTCTTGATCTGTACAGAGATTTTTCGCAACCAGCAGACATTTTGCCTGTCTGGCAGTTCCCTCTCCTCCATCGTAAATGCGAACTGATTCACCAACAACCTTTCCAATCGCAGCCTTTACAAGCGGAAAATGTGTACAGCCAAGAACTACTGCCTTAACACCTTCCTGTAAACAAGGTGTTAATACATCCTTTAAATATCCTTCAAGCTCAGGACCTTCTAAAATTCCTTTCTCCACATATTCCACCAAATCCGGACACGGAACTGGAATAATTGTCGCCAAGTTCTCATAACGCTTCACAAGCTGTTTAAATTTTTCTTCATGAAGTGTCAGCGGAGTTGCCATAACAGCCACCTTTTCTCCTCGGTGATTTTGGGCTGCCGGCTTTACGGCAGGCTCTATTCCTACAAGCGGCAAATCTGGATACATGCCGCGCATGATTTTGCATGCCGCACTTGTCGCCGTATTGCAGGCAATAATAATTTCCTTTACACCGCGCTCTAAAAGATGCTCAGCACAGGCATATGTAAGCTGACGCACTTCTTCAAGCGGCTTCACGCCGTAAGGTGCATTGAGCGAGTCCCCATAATAAATAAAATCTTCCTCTGGCATCAGTCGTACTAGCTCCTTTAATACACTAAGTCCGCCTGCACCAGAATCAAATACGCCGATTGGCTGTCTTTTCTTTTCCATATCTACACACTTCAATCCTTTTCCATGTCAGCATTTCATTTTTTGCAGCTATTTAAAGCTATGCGAATTTGCATGCTGTGAATAGCTGCCATTTTTGTATTTATGCTTACAGTATACCGCGAAAATCCCATCATGTATAGAAGATTTTCACAATGTTAATTTTTTATAAAATTTCTGATTGACAAATCGCGCTTCGACTTCTATAATCATTTTCAAGCAAAGGCGCTGACACATTCGTATGGAAGTCAGCGCCTTTTCTCATATCCGCAGCACAAAGCCGTGCACGCCGAAGGATCCCGGTGTGCGCGGCTTTGTACTGTTAAAAAAGGAGGAAATGTCCTATGGAAGAAATTTTAAGTACGGTTCAAAGTGAAGTCTTTGGTGTATGGTTTTTAATTGGAGCTGCACTCGTATTCTGGATGCAGGCTGGTTTTGCAATGGTTGAGGCTGGTTTTACCAGAGCAAAAAATACAGGAAATATCCTGATGAAGAATCTGATGGATTTTTGTATTGGTACTGTTATGTTTATCCTGATTGGTTTTGGTCTGTTTCTCGGAGAAGATCTTGTTGGTCTTATCGGAAAGCCGGGGTTTGACATTTTTACAGATTATGCAAATTTTGACTGGTCCAATTTCGTATTTAACCTTGTGTTCTGTGCAACTACTGCTACCATCGTATCTGGTGCTATGGCTGAAAGAACAAGATTCCTTTCCTACTGTGTCTACTCAGCAATAATCTCTGCTGTAATCTACCCGATTGAGGCACACTGGACATGGGGCGGCGGCTGGCTTGCACAGATCGGCTTCCATGATTTTGCCGGTTCAAACTGTATTCACATGGTTGGTGGTATCTGTGCACTCATTGGTGCAGCAATGTTAGGACCTCGTATTGGAAAGTTTGTAAAGGATTCAAACGGCAAAATCACAAAGGTAAATGCCTTCCCTGGTCACAATCTTCCACTTGGCTGTCTTGGTGTTTTCATTCTTTGGCTTGGCTGGTATGGATTTAATGGTGCCGCAGCAACTAGCGTTGAGGAGCTTGGATCCATTTTCGTTACTACAACAATTGCACCATCTATCGCAACTGTTGTCTGCATGATCTTTACATGGGTAAAGTACGGAAAGCCTGATGTTTCCATGTGTCTGAATGCTTCTTTAGCTGGCCTTGTTGCTGTAACTGCCGGCTGTGACGTTGTAGATGCATTTGGTTCTATCGTGATAGGTGCTGTTTCTGGTTTGCTTGTTGTATTTGGTGTATGGTTCTGTGATAATAAGATTCACGTTGATGATCCAGTTGGTGCCGTAGCTGTTCATATGATGAATGGTATCTGGGGTACAATTGCAGTTGGACTTTTTGCCACAAAGAGTGCTCCGGCCTTTGCAAGAGGATATGGTGATGGCGTTACATATGGTGCAAACCAGATCGCTGGAGCTGGTCTTTTCTATGGCGGCGGCTTCTCACAGCTTGGCTTACAGCTTCTTGGTATGCTTTGTACCGCAGCTTTCACTGCTGTTACTATCACGATTACATTCCTTGTTATCAAAGCAATCTTTGGTCTTCGTGTTTCCGAGGAAGAAGAAATCATTGGTCTTGATGCAACTGAGCATGGTCTTCCATCTGCTTATGCTGGATTCTCAATCATGGATATCGACAACACAATGACAATGGAGCAAAATGCAAATACAAACCTTGGTGTCGAAGAATATGACCGCGCTTCTGCTGCACAGAAGGCTGCCGCTGTTAAGGTCGTTAAAGCTCCAGATGTTTCACCAAGCGGCATCTATAAGGTTGTCATCATTGCAAAGCTTTCTCGTTATGATAAGCTTAGAAAGGCTATGAATGACATAGGTGTAACTGGAATGACCGTTACTCAGGTAATGGGCTGCGGCATTCAGAAGGGTGCCGGCGAAAAGTACCGTGGTGTTGAGCTTGATGCTACTCTTCTTCCAAAAGTTAAGGTTGAAGTAGTTGTCAGCAGCATCCCAGTTGATACAGTAATCGCAGCTGCAAAGAAGACACTCTACACCGGTCATATCGGTGACGGCAAGATCTTCGTATACAACGTAGACCGCGTTGTAAAGGTTCGTACCGGCGAAGAAAATTTTGCAGCATTACAGGATGTTGAGTAATTTATATCTTCCTTAAAAAAACAAAGTGCCCGCAGTCTTATTTTTCTGCAGGCACTTTGTTATTTGCAGCTTTTATGCACGCTTCCGCATTATTACATATCTTTTTAAAGATCTGCTTACACAATGCAATTTCATCGTCTGTAAGCCCATTAAACATATCTTTTGCAAACTGCTTTTGTACGCGTATGCCATCTTTTATTATATCATCTGCTGAATCCAAAATATAAATTTCAACACGTTTTTTATTGTCTTTATCTATCCTTCTTTCAATCAGCCCTTTTTCCTCAAGCACCTTAAGTGACATAGATACGTGAGATTTTGTTGACTTTCTGTATCTGACAATATCTGCTGCCGTGTTATGCTGTGGATTATTATATAGAAACATCAGTATATCATACTCCATCTGCCTAAGCTGATATTTTTCACATACGGATGACTTCAGAATCTCATAATAACGTGTAATTCCTCTATGCTCATCACAAAAATACATGTATGCCCTCCTTCTGTAGTTCTATTTTGAACGATTATAGTGTTTTTTTCTCTTCTTGTCAATAAAAACATAACCACTTTTTCATTTGCTCATCCTGTTTTGTGTGGTATACTATTGGTAGCGAATTTGATCGCCAAAATAATTTTAGAAAGGTATTTATAATAATATGATCAAACTAATTCAAAATATTGACATTTACGCACCAGAGCATCTTGGAAAAAAGGATGTACTTATCATTCACGATAAAATTGTAAAAATTGCAGATGCAGGCAGTCTGTCAATTCCTTCATATTTTCCAGAGTCTGAGCAAATTGATGGAACAAATCTGATCCTCACACCTGGTTTTATTGACTGTCATGTTCATGTACTCGGAGGAGGCGGCGAGGGCGGTTTTGCCAATCGTACACCAGAAGCTACCATGGAAGGGCTCACCAAATTCGGTGTGACAACTGTTGTTGGCTGTCTTGGCACTGATGGAATAGGACGTGATATGTGTGCACTTGTCGCCAAAACAAAAGGGCTAAACGAGCAGGGAATATCTGCTTACTGTTACACTGGAAGTTATCAGGTTCCTGTTCGTACACTGACCGACAGCATCCCAAAGGATATTATGATGATTCAGGAAATAATTGGAACAGGAGAAATTGCCATTTCAGACCATCGCTCCTCCCAGCCAACCTTTGAAGAATTTACCCGTGTTGCAGCCGATACAAGACTCGGCGGAGTACTTTCTGGAAAAGCTGGAATCATTAACGTTCATCTCGGTGATGGCTCACGAGGCATGGAGTTAATCAACCGTGTAATTGATGAGACAGAAATTCCTGCATCACAGTTTCTTCCTACTCACGTAAACCGAAACGAGGCACTTTTTTGCCAAGCCATCGAATATGCATTAAAGGGCGGTGCCGTTGACTTTACAGGAAACGAAGATATCGACTACTGGGAGACTATCTGCGATGAGGTGCGCGTATGCAAAGGAATCAAGCGTATGCTAAATGCAGGTGTCAATCCAAACCGTATCACAATCTCCTCCGATGGACAGGGAAGCCTGCCAATCTACAATAAAAAAGGTGAATTTCAGGGAATGGGTGTCGGTCAATCCAGCTGCCTGTTAAAAGAAGTAAAAGAATGCGTCTCCATGGAAAACATTCCACTAGAAATCGCTCTCTCCACAATCACCTCCAACCCTGCCGACATTCTTCATTTAAATAAAAAAGGAAGAGTTCAGGAAGGATATGATGCTGATCTTTGTATCTTAGACAAGAACTTGCAACTTATCAAAGTCATTGCAAGAGGAAAGTCAGTATATTAAATTCTTTTTTGATTTTTCTTATTTTTTAGTTTCTTTATTTCATTTGATATGGTACACTATCCCTTGCGCATTTCATTTATATATGATGCTTTTTATATCATATTTACATCAAAAGAAGGGAGACTCAACTATGAGCCACAAAAAAGGAGAAGGTTTAAAATCTTTTAACAAGGGCTTTACCGTACCAGACACTTACATCATTATCTTTTTTGTAGTTGTTCTGGCTGCAATTTTAACGTTCCTTGTTCCAAAGGGCTACTACGAAACACAGGACGTTTCGTACATGATTAATGGTGTAGAAAAAACACGTACCGTCATCAAAGACGGAAGCTTTCAGTATTTAAGAGATGATGCTGGAAAGGTCGTAACAGAAGGTGTCTCATTATTCAGCGGTGACGGTGGAACCGGTTTCTTTAATTACATGTACAACGGAATTGTCAACAGCTCCGCTATGGATATCATAGCATTCCTGTTAGTTGTCGGCGGTGCATTTGGAATCATGATCAAAACTGGTGCACTCGAATCCGGCTTAATTGGATTAATTCGCAAAGCAAAGGGAGCTGAAAAGCTGTTAATTCCGGTGCTGTTTGTACTGTTTTCATTAGGCGGTGCTGTCTTTGGAATGGGCGAAGAGGCACTTCCATTTACGATGATTCTCTGTCCACTGTTTGTTGCAGTAGGATACGACACCGTAATTGCAGTACTTGTCACCTATGTTGCCACACAGATCGGCTTCGGTTCTTCATGGATGAATCCCTTCTCTGTCGGCGTTGCTCAGGGAATTGCCGGAATCGACGTATTCTCTGGCGCTGGATTTCGTATGGTTATGTGGGTTGTCTTCACCTCACTTGGCTGTGGAATGACAATGTTCTACGCATCCAAGGTAAAGAAAACACCTACTATCTCTGTTGCCTACGAAAGTGATCAGTATTTCCGTGATCAGAACGAAAAAACAGGACTTGACAATGGACACGTTTTTGGCATCGGTCACATATTAGTACTTCTGACACTTGCTGCTACTGTCATCTGGGTTATCTGGGGTGTTATGGTAAAGGGCTACTATATGGCAGAAATCGCTACTCAGTTTTTCATCATGGGAATCGTTTCTGGTGTTATAGGTGTTATTTTTCACTTAAATAATATGAAGCTAAATGACATTGCATTTTCATTTAAAGATGGCGCAAAAGATCTTATAGGTGCAGCACTTGTTGTTGCAATGGCACAAGGTATCATGCAGGTTCTTGGTGGCTCCGACCCAACCACACCTACTGTTATCAACACAATCATGTACGGAATTTCTCAGGCACTCTCAGGACTTTCAGGTGCATTTGCCGCTGTACTAATGTATCTTTTCCAGTCTGTATTTAATTTCTTTGTCGTATCAGGTTCTGGACAAGCTGCAATCACCATGCCGATCATGGCACCACTTGCTGATCTTCTTGGTGTTTCCCGTCAGACCTCCGTTCTTGCATTCCAGCTTGGTGATGCTTTCACCAACCTGATCGTTCCAACCTCTGGCTGTTTGATCGGTTCTCTGGCAATTGCAAAGATTGAATGGTCTAACTGGATTAAATTCATGTGGAAATTCCTCGGTATTTTGATGATTGGTGCGATCATAACCATTCTGGTTGCCGTTGGAATTGGTTTTTAAAACAATCAAAAAAGCGTATCCGCCAGTTTATTCTGGAAGATACGCTTTTGTTCTTATCGAACCTTCTTCAGCCACATATAGCCATATGCCGGAATATTGACTCCAGCTGCCTCCATTAATGTTCCAGTTAAAAGATCACAGTACAGACCGTCTCTCTCATTGATCCAAGCCGTCTTATCAAATTCACTAAAGTTAAATAAGCCATATATCTTATCGCCATCATAATAACGTCCGATACAAAGAATGCTCTTATCCCATGTTTCAACAGTCCATGTATCCGCATTGCTCATAAATGCCTTCTCAGATTTACGAAGCTTCTCAAGCTGATTAAGCTTTGAAGAAATCTGACCTGGAATAGTCGTTTGATCACTGCTCTTTGCAGCCTCTTCCCAATTCATTGCACCACGGTGAACATAACGTGAATCTGGTGCCTTATCAGGATCATCCCTATAAGCATAATCATTTAACTGACCAATTTCATCTCCACTGTAAAGCACAGGGATTCCAGACTGCATAAACATATATGCATGAAGCATAACATCCATTCGAATGGCCTTCTCAAGTGCCTCTTTATCATGCTGATAGCTTGCCTTTTCAATGCCGCACATAGAAGCAGTCGTTCCACAAAATCTTGCATCACCAGTCACCGGATCCTCATTATAGAGAACACCGCGGCTGTTGCTGTAACCGGCATAGCCTCTAAAATAATCATTCAAATACTGCTTATGCGCACGCTCCTGAATGCCTTCCTGCTGCAAAGTTGCAAAATCAAGTCCCCAGCCAATATCATCATGGCAACGCAGATAATTTAAGAAAACATAGTCCTTTGGAAGACGATTGACAATATCAAGCTGCTTCTTTAACAGACTGACATCTCTTGTCGCTACAGTATGCCATGTGGTAGCCATTGTTGTTACATTATACAGCATATGACACTCTGGCTTTTCTACAGTTCCAAAGTATGGAACAACCTTTTCCGGCTCCATTACTACCTCACCCAAAAGCAAAATGCCAGGGCAGACAAGTTCTCCGATCAGTCTCATCATACGTACAATTGTATGTACCTGCGGCAGATTTCGGCATGTCGTATGGAGTTCCTTCCATATATATGGCACTGCATCAATTCGAATGATATCAATTCCCTTGTTTGCCAGATAGAGGAAATTATACATCATTTCATTGAATACTCTTGGATTCTTGTAATTAAGATCCCACTGGTAAGGATAAAATGTCGTCATTACATAGTGACCAATTTCTGGAAGCCATGTAAAGTTGCCAGGTGCAGTCGTCGGGAATACCTGCGGAACTGTCTTTTCATATTCAGATGGAATAACCGCATTATCAAAAAAGAAATAGCGGCTCATATATTCTCCATCTCCCTGACGTGCCTTCTTTGCCCATTCATGATCCTCTGAAGTGTGGTTCATAACAAAATCCATGCACACACTGATTCCCTTCTCATGGCAGGCATTAGTCAAATTCTCAAGGTCTTCCATGGAACCTAAATTTTCCTGAACCTTTCTAAAATCAGCTACTGCATAGCCTCCATCTGAGCGACCTTTTGGTGTATCAAGAAATGGCATCAAATGAATATAATTAACATTATTCTTTTCCAGATAATCCAGCTTTCCCTGTACACCCTTCATGTTGCCGGCAAAATTGTCAATATAAAACATCATGCCAAGCATATCATTTTTTTTGTACCAATTAGGATCAGCTTCACGCTTTTTATCAAGCGTCTTTAACTTCTCACTTCTCTCTTTATAAAATGCGTACAAATGGTCGCACAGCTCTGCAAACATTGCATCATTTCCATATAATTGCATATAAAGATCATGAAGCTCATCCTTCTTTTGCTCAAAGCGTTCCTTATAAATTGTTTCCATATTATTTGTTAAAGTTCGAGCACCTGCGCTCTCACTTATCTCCTTTTCTCATCGTTAAAAGAAATGGGGTCCAAAACAAACTGTATTTTGGACCCCTTATAAATAAACACTAAATTATCCCTTTACTGCACCGGAGGTAACGCCCTCAACAATGTAGCGCTGCAAGAACAGATATAAAATCAAAATCGGCAGCATTGCTAACAGCAGAGCAGCCATTACCAGGCCCATATCCGTAGAGTAAGTTCCATAAAACGCCTGTGTTGCAATTGGAAGTGTATAAAGCTCCTTACGACCAAGTACAAGGCTCGGAAGAAGATAATCGTTCCAGAATGCCATTGCATCAATAATTGCTACAGTTGCAATCGTTGGCTTTAACAGTGGAAATACGATTTTCCAGTATGTCTGCCAGTTGCTGCAGCCATCCAAAAATGCCGCTTCCTCAAGCTCTAACGGAATATTCGTATGAATTGCTCCATGGAACATGAATGTTGCCATTGAAAGTGAAAATCCGATATGCATAAGGATTAAGGTCACACGGCTATTTAAAACTCCAAAGATACCACCATATAATGATACTAACGGAATCATCAAAACCTGGAATGGAATTACCATAGATGCAATCATTAATGTAAACAGAAGCTTACATGCCTTCCAATTGTTTCTTACAATTACAAATGCGGTCATTGCAGACAAAAGAATAGTTCCAATTGTTGCTGAAATTGTGATGATCAGTGAGTTGGTAAAAGATGTTGTAAAATTCATCTTCTTCATCGCATCAGAGAAGTTTGTTACAATAAATCCATGAGAACCAACTAGTGCCATCGGGTCAGACATAATGTCACCCTTTGTCTTAAATGCATTAATAATAACGAGAATAAACGGAAAGATAAACATCAGAAACAGGAGGATTAAAACAACCATTATAATGGCATGGCTAATTTTCTTTTTCTGTGCCGCTTTTTTATTTTCTTCCATTATGCTGCCACCTCCCCTTTCTTACCAATATAAACCTGTGTCACACCTACAATTGCGCAGACGATAAACAGTACAAGTGCCTCAGCCTGTCCAAGACCATAATTCTTGTAAGTAAATGCCTGATTGTATACATGCATTGCTGCCATTACAGAAGAATTGAATGGCTCACCCTTTGTCAAAGACAGGTTAACATCATATACCATGAAGCATCTGGTAATTGTAAGGAACAAGCACTGTACAAATGAAGCTCTCATAAGTGGGATGATAATATTAACTGTTGCCTGAAAACTAGTACATCCATCAATCTGAGCAGCTTCCTTTAAGCTCTTCGGTACACTCATAAATCCGGCAACATAAATTAACATCATATAACCGGCATACTGCCATACAGAAACAATAATCAAACATGCCATTGCACCGCTCGGTGTTGCCAGCCAGGAATTTGAAAGCGCACCAATAGAAACTGCCTTTCCAATTGATACAAATGCTCTGTTAAAAACAAACTTCCATACATAACCAAGAACAATACCACCGATCAGGTTTGGAATAAAGAAGCCTGCACGGAAGAAGTTCTGTCCTTTAATACCGCTAGTCAGCAAATATGCTAGGAAAAATGCAACCACATTTACCAGAACAACGGAAATAACAGAATATATAACTGTTCTTCCAAGTGCCTGCCAGTAGGCAATATCTTTAAACGTTGCAATATAATTTGCAAAACCGACAAACTGCTTATCCTTTGAAATACCATCCCAGCTTGTAAAGGTCAAATATAAACCGTAGATAAACGGAATAATTACTACTGCAGCAAACAGTACAGTGGAGATACCAGCGAACATTATGTACTGCTTTACTTTATATTTTGTCGTGTTTCTATCCATGATCACGATCCCCTTCCCTGTATTCGTTTTATCATCAAGAAAATCATGAGACTGTCCGCTGCCTGTCAGCGGCGGACAGCCTCTATAGGGGTAATGTCTTCCTTCCTATTATATTATAAGGAAGCATCATCTATCAAATGTTTGATATTATCAGTGCTCTACAACGTCTGTTGACTTCCAGTAATCCTCAATCTCAGTTGCAAACTCTGCACGATCCATCTGTCCTGCAAGATACTTCTGGAAGATTGCACCACACAGAGAGATGTGATCATCTGGCATGTAGTTGTAGTTATCAATCATAGCACCCTCATCTGCATACTTCTTAACAGACTTTCCAAGAGGATCTGCTACTTCATTCTCATTATTGGAGAATGCAGGAACAAGTGCACAGTCTTCTGTGATGAACTTCTGACCTTCTTCAGAATCTGCAAGCCACTCTAAGAAATCTAGTGCTGCCTGACGCTGCTCATCTGTTGTAGTATCAGAAGAATCAATCATAAAATACTTAGAACCGCCACCTACAAGCTTCTCGTTAGTGCCGTCATCTGTGTTCTGCGGAATTGGCATCATACCCATGTTCTCAGTGTAATCATATGCGTTGATTACGGACCAATCCCAGTTACCACCGTACATAAAGGCGATTTCTCCCTCAGCTAACATCATCTCAGTTACTTCACGCTCAGCTGCGATTGCAGAATCCTTTGCGTAGTTGTTCTCCATCATTACATCAAAGAAATCCATCAGAGAATTGAATTTCTCATTATTAATCAGATCTGCTTCACCCTCATGAAGCTTTGTAATAAACTCCTCTACATCCGGCTGCTCCTCTGATACCTGTGACAGAAAGTGACCTCCTAAAGACCAATCCTCCTTCATGATACCAGTAGGCGTCTCCATACCGCCTTCCTTTAACTGCTCAATCAGTTCCTTAAAGGAATCAAGTGTCTTGTAATCTTCTGGGTTAAATGTTTCACCAGTAATTGCTTCGATCGCATCTGCATTGTAAATCAATCCACGAGCCTCAACACACATCGGGAAACCATTGATCTGATCATCAATTCCGATTGCATAGTTAGTATTCTTTACCCACTCCTGATCACTCATATCAATTGCATGATCCTTTGCCAGTGAGTAGATATCCTTTGCATCTACCATTGCCAGAGTATATGGATCGCCTGCTGAATACTTGGTAGCCAGATGAGCTGCTACTGTATCATTTGAGTAGTAAACCTCAACATTGATTCCATTATCCTCAGCATACTTTTCAGCCATCTCTTCAAACTGGCTCTGAACCTCCATCTTGGAATTGAAAATGGTAATGCTTACCTTATCATCTGCCATTGCAGGAACTGCTGTTGCTGCCATTGCTGCCGCAAGTGTAATTGCAAGTGTTGATTTTCTTCTCATATTTTTATTCCTCCTATTTTAGTGCCCCTATCTCGTATATGAGCATTTCTTTGTTTGTGTCTTCATTCTAGCACTGCACTTTTAACATGTCAAGCGGTTATCATAGTTTTCTTTTTATTAGAATATATTTTGTTAAAATTATATGATTATCCCCTTTTTATTTTGTGCACTATGTCAGTCATGTTTTGTTTGAATTTTATTTAATGTTCAATAAAATACGTTAATTACACTATTTTTTCAAAAAACTTTTGAAATTGTTTATCGCAACCGCTTGCGATATTATTTCTTGTGACAACCTGTGTACATATCTAATATTCACAAAAAAAGAGTTATACATGCAAGACTCTACTCACTATGTAATAACTCTTTTTCGATATGTTTGTATAAAATTGCTATATTAGATTATTTAGTAAGAAACAGCTCACTCGCGCCTCATCATGCGCAAAACAGCCCCTTAGGGTTTAATCACTGCTTCGCAGCTGTTAAATCAAGTCGTTTCGCGCTCAACAAGCGTTACCGGAAATACCGTTCTTGAAGGCACCACCTTGCCAGCATCTATCATCGCAATGTCCAAAATTGCCTGCTCTGCCATCTGCTCTACCGGCTGATGAATTGTTGTCAGACCAGGTGTCGTAAACTGAGCAATATTAACATCATCAAATCCCACAATTTTCATATTCTGAGGAACACTAATTGACAAGTCGCGGCAAGCCTGAAGCACATATGCACCGATAATATCAGAGCTTGCAAATACACCATCTACATCTGGATTTTTCTCAAGCTTGTTTCTCACAAAGCTATAATACTCCAACGTATCAAATTGTTCTTTATCTGTCACCATCTCAAGATGCTCTACATGATACTTCTCACATGTATCTTTAAAGCCCACTTCTCTATAATCGCCTGGCATAGCAATACCCTCACCGGCACTTCTTCCGCCAATATACATAAGCTTTTTGCAGCCCTTTTCGATTAATAACTCCGTTGCAAGTACACCACCCTGATAGTTGTCACATTCAATACCTGATGTTGCCTGATCAATGGATCTCTCTAATGTAATCAATGGAAAATCAAGTCCTGCAAATTTTTCTGTGCCAAAGCAGCCACTGCACAGCACTACTCCTGCCACTCTTGCGCTTTTGCACATTTCAATGCATTCTTCCTCGCGTTCTTCTTTATTTTTAGAAACAAATACAGTTGTGCGATATCCACGCTTAGAAGCCTCTTTTTCCAGTCGACCCAGAACCTTTGCAAAATAAGGATGCTCAATCTGCGGTAAAATAATTCCTATTGTATTATTCTTTTGCTTAGAAAGTGAGCGTGCCATTTCATTTGGCTGGTAATTCAACTCCTTCATCACCTGATACACTTTCTCTCTTGTTTTATCACTTATATAGCCTCTATTATTCAAAACTCTGGAAACAGTTCCTACTGTCAGTCCGGAAGCCTTCGCCACATCCTTTAGCGTCGCCATACTTTCCTCCTTCCTTCTTTTTCTTCGCTGTTTCGAAAAAATACTTTATCACTCATGTGAGTATAAAGCATTTACTTTTATTTTTCAAGTCCATTTTTCTTCGACAGATCCATTGGGGATAACTCTGGGGATAACTTGGGGATAACTTTGTTTAGTACTGCATGTTTTGCATGTGGTACTGCATGTTTTGCATGGGGTACTGCGTATTTTGCAGGTGGTACTGCGTATTTTGCATTGGGTACTGCGTATTTTGCAGTGGGTACTGCCTATTTTGCAGGTTTGTAACACCTTTTTGGGGATAACTCTGGGGATAACTTGGGGATAACTTTGTTTGGTACTGCATGTTTTGCATGGGGTACTGCGTATTTTGCAGGTGGGCACTGCATATTTTGCAGGTGTAACACCTTTTTGGGGATAACTCTGGGGATAACTTGGGGATAACTTTGTTTAGTACTGCATATTTTGCATGGGGTACTGCGTATTTTGCAGGTGGTACTGCACATTTTGCATGTGTCACTGCAAAATGTGCAGTCTCTTTAAATAAGCTATTGTTTTTCTCCTACCATTATGGTATACTCAAGCCAATATAAAAATTACAAATTTAGGAAAGGAGAAGAGATCATGACTGGGGGAAGATCGGCTAACCAGTATCATGTACTACTTTAACCATGAACGACAAAGTACAGATTAAAAACTGCCGCCCATTCACGATGATCCACAATGATTTTTTGGATTATGAAGGATTAAATTCAAAAGAGAAATTGGTCATGATCACATTGATGCGGTATGATGGAACTGCATTTCCATCCATTCCTAAATTATCGAAAAAAATCGGCCTGTCTGAGCGCACTGTCCGATATGCGCTTAAATCATTAGAGGAAAAAAATTTTATTTCCAGACACCCACGTTACACAGCTGACGGTGCACGAATGAGCAACTCCTATACTATTACTGATGATCCTGATATTTGGAAATCAGAAACATCTGATGAACTTTCAGAAGAGATTTCAAAACAGGAACTTGAAGAAATGGCAGAATTACTTCGAGCTGCTGGTTATACGATACAAAATCCACCAACACAGACTGCTTCTAATTTACAGTCTGCTTCACAAGAACAGCCATCGCTTTCAGATACATCTGACTCTGAGGAAGTTATATCTTCTAAAAATGCAGAAGAATATTCCATGGACTATTTATATCAATACTTCAACTATGATTTAATTTGCAGCTTTAAAAATCCGTATGGTGGGCTAAATTTTCTTGAAAATGAACACGATCAAAAAGTGTTAGATACTGTTTTCTCTGTTTTATATGATATGCTAAATGATCCAAGTGCCTATATTCAAATCGGACAGGACTCTATTCCTCAAGCGGTTGTGAAAAATGAGCTTCTTGGCTTAACTTTTGATGCCATTATTGGTGTAATCGATGCTTACAATAATGAAACTGAACACGGTGCCATCTATGATCCTGTCAGCTGGCTTCGAAATGCTCTATATAAAGGCAGCCAGCCACACATTCCTGATGGGTGATTAAAGTGATATAATTTTTTTCAATAAAAAAGCGTACCAGTCAAATTACTTTAACCGATACGCTTCTTTGTGTTACCTTTTTTTCTATTTTTATAAATTCTAACTATTTTTAAATTAATCCCTGAATCAGAATAAAAACAATCAAAATCGGAAGAATAAATTGGAAATATGGCTTTAATTTCTTTGAAATTTTGATGCCATCTCCTGTATTTGCTTCCTCACAATATTTTTCAAATCCCCAGCCCCACTTTGTTACGCAAAACAGCAGGTAAATTAAAGAACCTATAGGAAGCAACAAATTGCTGACAATAAAGTCTTCACTGTCAAGCACATCGCGCCCTCCAATCAGATGCAAATTGCTCCACACATTATAGCCAAGCACGCACGGAAGACTTGCAATCAAAATAACGATGCAATTGATCAGTGCAGCCTTATTTCTTGACCAGCCAAACATATCCATACAGAATGACATAATATTTTCAAATACAGCAATCACAGTAGAAAAGCTTGCAAATGTCATAAATAAAAAGAACAAACTTCCCCAAATGCGTCCGCCTGACATATTAATAAAAACATTTGGCAATGTAATGAAAATCAAACTTGGTCCTGCATTTACTTCCACGTTATAGCTAAAACATGCCGGGAAAATGATCAAACCAGCCATAGTTGCAACAAATGTATCAAGTGCACAAATTCGTACACCCTCTCCTGCTAATGTGTGATCCTTTCCCATATAGCTTCCAAAAATTTCCATTGCTGCTACGCCAAGACTTAGTGTAAAAAATGACTGATTCATCGCTGCTGTAATCACATTTTTTAATCCTACAGCTGCAACAGCCTCTGTATTTGGAACAAGATAGAATTTTACACCCTCTGCTGCATTTGACAATGTAAGGCTATGCACAGCAAGAACAACAATCAATAAAAGAAGTGCAGTCATCATAAACTTGCTGATCTTCTCCAGTCCATTCTGCAATCCTCTGCTGCAGACAAGAAAACCAACTACAACCGTTAAAATCATCCAAAATGCCATCTGCTTTGGATCTCCAAGCAAATTAGAAAATGCCTGCGCAGCATCCTCGGTTGTCATTCCGCTCTTAAAGCTGCCTGTCAAAAACTTAAAGAAATATGTAACCATCCATCCAGATACCGTGGTATAGTACATCATTAACATACAGCATCCAAATATTGCCACCCATCCATGGATATGCCACTTGCTTCCTTTTTTCTCTAGTGCCTTATAACCAAGCACCGCACTCTTTCTGCTGGCACGACCAACTGCCAGCTCAATTGTCAGAACTGGCAAGCCCATTATCACCAGAAAGATCAAGTAAAACAATACGAAAATTCCGCCGCCATTTTGTCCCGTCACATACGGAAAACGCCAGACATTTCCAATTCCTATCGCACACCCCGCACTTACAAGCAAAAATCCAAGGCGCGATTTAAAAGATTCTCGTTTCAAAAGCCCATCCTCCTTTTTTATGCTGCACAAACAGCAATTTTGTTTATTTTATCATGACATTCTGCCTTGTGTCAATGACTCAGACAAGCTCCATATTGATCTTTACTTTTCCGTTTTCTGCACACACAGATGCAGTGCTTCCATTTATAAGCGTCATCATCGGTGCTAAATGACCGATATCCAGATCCATCAGTACTGGCACTTGATATTCCTTTAGCAAATCAATCACTGCGTGACATTGATCTAAGCCAATCATTTCCTCACCAAAATGAAGCGGTCTTCCAATCAAAAAGCCCTTAACATGCTCAAACCATCCAGCATGAATCATCTGCCAGATCGCACGTCGAATGCCAAATACATTTAAATCACACGATTCCAAATACCAGATGATGCCATCCTCCTTGTATCGCTCATTAAATGACTTAACCTGATCAAACTTTGTTCCGGTTAAATTTACAAGGCAGTCCATGCAGCCGCCGATCAATCTGCCCTTAAATTCGATGGTTCCTTCCGTCTCAAATGCCTGTACCTCACCCATCTGGTCTTTTTGTGTCAGGAAACCTCTCACAAGACTCTGTTCCGTCAGATTGTATGGCTCAAGCGGATGCTCCTCATCGCGCAGCCCTTCCTTTTCCCAGAGCGGATAACTCTGCATCATCAGTTTCTTTCCTGTAAAAAGTGAAAAGCAATCTTCAATTGATTCATCCCACGGTTCCATACCAAATGTTCCGGCACATGGTCCATAAATGGATGCCACATCGCAAATTGTAGTCAATAAAAATGTAAAGTTTGTATTATCCGAATAGCCCATATACCACTTTGGCTTTGCTGCCTTAATTGCATCAAAATCTACATTATCCAAGATCTCGCACATCAGCTCACCGCCGCCGCAGGAAATCAGCGCATCTGCCTCATCTGACAAATACATCTTATTTAACTCTGCTGCACATTTTTCCGGCGTATTGCTGATTCCTATTCCACTTCCCTCAAAGCAGTTTGGACCAAGCATTGTCTGATAACCCATATCATGAAACTTTTCAAGCGCATGATTAAATGACGTTTTATAAGGCTCAATATTACATCCAAATGACGGTGCAACAAATCCAATAGTACCATTTTTCTTTAAAAACTCTGGAAATCTCATATTTATTTTATACTCCTTTCGCTTCCACAAAGCCACAACATTAATTATTATTCATCTTTCGCCATGGACTTTTTGCCCCCAACTGATATCCACGAATTGCTCCGTTGCTATGCAACTTTCGCAATTCTAAAAACATTCGGATTCGCTGATTTTCCTTGAAAATCGCTACATCCTCATGTTTTTGCGGGTCCCAAGCTCAAAAACCTAATCATGCAAGCACGAACGGCTTTTGGAGCTTTTGACCCTGGTATCATCATATCATATCTTTGCTATTTTTGTAAATTAGTCGTATTTTATTTTTATGAAATGTCAGCATCCCCTCATCGCGCAGACGGCACAGTTGCACAGACAAGCCACTTCGATCCACGCCAAGATAATCAGCTAACTGCTGCCTGTTATAGGGAATTTCAAATTCGGAAGACTTGTTTTTTACAGCCTGTTCCGACAAATATGACAGCAGCTTTTCCCTTGTGGAACGTTTTGCCATATGCGTGATTTTCTCGCTGAGCTTTCGATTTTTCTGTGCCATATCAATCAGCAGATTTTGAATTAACTGTGCATGAAAACTACATCCGTCCGGGCAGATTGAAAGTATTCGACCGACATTTAAAAATAGAATGGTTGTGTCCGCCTTAGCTTCCACACTTACATTTAGCACGCTACCCGGCACACAGGCAAACACCTCCGCAAAGCATTGACCAGGTCCAAGCACACTAAGAACATTTCGCCCACCCCAGACATCCTCTTGCACAATAAGAACACTTCCAGACAGCACCAGCCCCAGCACTTTTGTCTGTTCTCCCTCTCTTAAAATATATTCTTCTTTTCGATAGGTCTGCTTTCTCGCCTCCAGGCAGCCGAACAGCTTTTCCAGTTCACTCTCCTCAATGCCGCGAAACAGCCCTGACCTGGCCTTTATAATAGGAAGAAAATCTTTCATTCGCCATTCACCTCCATTCAAGATTTCAAATCAATTTCGATTTCTTTCCTAATTACGATTCTGATTGAAATTTCGATCAAACTTTCATCAAATCATCTGCAAATTTTCTGCAAATTTTCTTTTTTTCGTTGAAATTTCAACCGACAATCTTTGGTTATTATACTATACTTTGTCCATCACGAAAAGAAAAATTACACGACAAGCTTTAGGAGGATTTAAATATGAGCCAGAATACAGCAAACACAAATGCAGCAAATGCAAACGCAGCAAACAGCATGTTTTGCTTCCAGTGCGAGCAGACCGCAGGATGCACCGGCTGCACTAGAGCAGGTGTCTGTGGCAAGTCCGCAATGACAGCTAAGCTTCAGGACACGTTAACCGGAGCCTTAATCGCCCTTGCAAACATTGCTGCCTGTTCAAACAAAAATTCCAATAACAATCTGAGTGAATCTTTAGCGAATGAGATTAATCATCTGATCTTAGAAGGACTATTTGCTACCATTACAAATGTAAATTTCGATGATGCTTCTATCAAAAATCTGACCGCACGCATTCACGCATCTGCTACAAAAACAGCTAACGCTTGCAATGTTTCTATCGTTTCTGATTATGATATGAACAATATCTGGAATGCAAACGAGGACATTCGCTCCTTAAAGTCTCTGATTCTGTTTGGTGTGCGCGGTATGGCAGCTTACGCATACCATGCAATGACACTCGGCTACACCGATGCTTCTTTAAACCAGTTTTTCTTAACCGCACTCGACTCCCTGTCTAAGGATTGGGGCATGAACGAGCTGCTTCCGATTGTTATGGAGGTTGGCCGCTTCAACCTAACCTGCATGGAGCTTCTTGACCGTGCAAACACAGAAACCTTCGGAGATCCGGTACCGGTATCAGTTTCCCTGACTGTTGAAAAAGGCCCATTCATTGTTGTAACTGGTCACGATCTTGAAGATATCAAACAGCTTCTTGAGCAGACAAAGGACAAGGGCATCAATATCTACACCCACGGCGAGATGCTTCCGGCTCACGCTTATCCAGAGCTTAAGAAGTACCCTCACTTGAAGGGCAATTTCGGTACCGCATGGCAGAATCAGCAGAAGGAATTTGCTTCTCTTCCGGCACCGATTCTATTTACAACAAACTGCTTAATGCCGCCAAAGGCTTCCTATGAAGACCGCGTTTTCACTACCGGCGCCGTTGTCTTCCCGAATACACCATTTATTTCATCATCCACAGATGGTCACAAAGACTTCACTCCAGTCATCGAAAAGGCACTTGAGCTTGGTGGCTTCTCTAAGGATCAGCACTTTACCGGAATCAATGGTGGTTCTAGCGTGATGACTGGCTTTGCACGCAATGCTATACTTTCCTCTGCTGGCGAAATCGTCGATGCCGTAAAATCTGGCGCAATCCGCCATTTCTTCCTCGTTGCCGGATGTGATGGTGCTCGCGCAGGCCGCAACTATTACACCGAATTTGTAAAGCAGACACCGTCTGACAGCATCGTGCTGACACTCGCCTGCGGCAAATATCGATTCAACGATCTCGACCTTGGTACCATAGGAGCCTTCCCACGCCTGATGGATATGGGACAGTGCAACGATGCCTACAGCGCAATCAAGGTAGCTGTCGCACTTGCCGATGCCTTTGGATGTGGCGTGAATGACCTGCCGCTCTCCATGATACTCTCCTGGTATGAACAAAAGGCAGTCTGCATCCTCCTTACACTGCTTCATCTCGGTATCAAAAACATCAAGCTTGGACCGACACTTCCAGCCTTCCTCTCTCCAAATGTGTTAAATTATCTTGTTGAACATTTCGCAATCGCACCTGTTACAACACCAGAGGCTGACCTGAAGGAGATTCTGGGGTAATTATTCTAGCTTCCTTAAATTTCCTATAAAAGAGAAAAACGTAAGCGCTCATGTTGTGCTTACGTTTTTCTCTTCATTTTTTATCTGTTTTTTTCAATTTCTAAATTCTCATTTAAGTCACTTTACGATTTTGTTTCAATTTCTTCCGTTATGGTTCGAATCCACTTTTTATCTACAAATTGGAACGCTGCCTGTAACTCACGTATATGCTCCCATTTTCCCTTTGCGATTAACCATGGATTTACTTCATATGAGCCTCGATCTTGTGTTGAAAAAAGAATTCCCTTCTCAACTGCACGTTTTATGTACTTTGCGGTCATATTGTCACCAATATTACAATACTCAGAAATCGCTCGGCGTGTTGTTTTATTATTGTAGAACATAATCTTATCTCCATTTGTAAAACCAATCTGTGCACTAAGTGCTAGCAAAAAATCAAGAGGAATTTCAGAAATAGCATTTACAGCCATCATAGCCTTATAATACACTTTGATAAAATCAGGTTCAGTACTTGTTTTAACTCTTGTACTTTTCTCTTGATATAGAATTTCACCACTCTGAACATCCGTAACAATATTATTAGATTCATAGACAGCAGTATTTTTTGCTCTTAAAAAAATCTCCTCAGTCCCCTCTTTGTTCATTAATCAATTCCTCCAATCGCCTCTATAATTCATCTTTTAATGTAATATATATTACATTAAATAAAAAGTCAATATGCAATGTTAATATAATTTAAATTACTATATTACTGTAATAAAATTACAGCTAGAATGTAAAAATATTACATTCAAAAAATAAAGCCAACTTTCTCCATTTCTCCACTGCTCTTTCTATGATATAATTTCAGTATCATTCATATCATAATAGAAAGGCGTTATCATGAGTTTTTCCTTCTCACAAAAGAAGCATTCCTCCGGTGCCCGGCTGATGACCGAAGGAAACATTGCCAAGCAACTGATTCTATTTGCGCTTCCACTCCTTGTAGGAAATCTGTTTCAGCAACTTTACAACACTGTTGACAGTATTGTTGTGGGTAATTATGTCAGCAAAACAGCACTCGCAGCAGTTGGCTCTACTGACTGCATTATCAACACCATAATAGGATTTTTCTCTGGTTTATCCACTGGTGCAGGTGTTGTTATCTCCCACAATTTTGGAAGCCGCGATGACAAAGCACTTCATTGTACTGTACATACCACAATCGCACTGACACTTGTGCTTGCTGTCTTCTTTACGATTGCAGGACTATTTTTGTCACCATTTTTTCTTCGTTTAATGGATACACCAGAAGATGTTTTGCCTGAATCTTCCAGATATCTGACAATCTATTTTGCTGGTGTTTCTGGTCTTATGCTATACAACATGGGGGCTGGAATTTTGCGCGCAGTCGGTGACTCTACACGCCCACTTTATATTTTGATTGTCTGTGCAGTTACAAATATCATTCTCGACCTCGTTTTTGTAATTGTTTTTCACATGGGCGTATCTGGTGTTGCCTACGCAACAATCATTTCCCAATGGATATCTGCAATTCTTGTGCTGTCCATTTTGACAAAAGAGACGAATGCTTACAAGCTTGTCTGGAAAGATCTTCGCATTGATAAAGCAACCACTTTGTCGATTCTTCGCATTGGTTTTCCGGCAGGACTTCAGATGGCTGTTACATCCTTCTCAAATGTATTTGTTCAGTCATACATCAACCACTTTGGATCTTCCTGCATGGCAGGATGGACAACCTATGGAAAACTCGATAAATTCTGTCTGCTTCCAATTCAGAGCGTCGGCCTTTCTGTCACTACCTTTGTCGGACAAAACCTAGGCGCTGGCAATATGAACCGCGCAAAAAAAGGCACTACCACTGCGCTTATTATCGCAATCGGTACTGCCGTAATTTTGATGTTTCCAGTTCTTTTATTCGCACCTACCCTGACATCCCTTTTCACACAGGATGAAGATGTACTTGCATTTGGTGTTCGCTTCATTCGACTGATGATGCCATTTTACATTGCAATCTGCTTTAATCAGATTTATGCCAATGCACTGCGCGGTGCAGGAAACTCCACCGCGCCAATGGTCATTATGATGGGAAGCTTTATTGTTTTTCGTCAGATTTATCTGTTTATCATATCAAAATGTTTTGACACCATTACATCTGTTGCACTTGGCTATCCATTTGGTTGGATTCTTTGCAGTGTGCTTCTCTTTATTTATTATCATAAAGTAGGTTTACACAGTAAGAAGCAAATTTAATGCTGATGGCGAATTAACCCAAATGCTTTAGAAAACTCCATCACTAAAATTGGAATTAAAACCATTCCTAGTGCTGTCAGATACAGCTTTAAGGAAAGCACTTCAAGTCCAAACGGAATGCGAAGCGGTGTAAACAGCACAACAAGCACCAATACAATAGAAAGAAGTGCTGCCTGATTTAACTTTTTATTGGTAAACGCACCAATCTTAAACAGCGAATGCTCTGAACGCATGTTGTAAGCTTGAATGACCTGTGACAATGCTAACACAGCAAACGCCATTGTTTGACCCCCTGACACTGTTCCTGTTGATTTTTCACCAATCATAAATGCAAACAGTGCGAGTAATCCAAACATCATACCTTGAAGAACAATTCTCACGCCAAACCCATGAGCGAATAAACCTTCGCTTTTGGGTTTTGGTTTTTGTGTCATAACCTCAGACTCTACTGCTTCCATACCAAGCGCAATTGCAGGCAGACTGTCTGTTACAAGATTAATCCATAAAAGCTGCATAGAAAGAAGCGGTGTCTTATGCCAAAGCATCATTGCAGTAAAGACGGTGATCACCTCTCCAATATTTGTGCCAAGCAAGTAACCCACTACTTTTTTAATATTGGCATAAATTCCTCTTCCCTCTCGCACTGCATCTACAATTGTTGCAAAGTTATCATCGGTAAGCGTCATATCAGCTGCTCCATTAGCCACATCTGTTCCTGTAATTCCCATCGCACAGCCAATATCAGCAGCCTTCAGTGCCGGTGCATCGTTTACACCATCTCCAGTCATTGCTACTACTTGACCTTTTCTCTGCCAAGATTTTACAATACGGATCTTATTTTCAGGTGACACGCGAGCATAAACAGCAATATTTTCCACCTGTGCATCCAATTCTGAATCTGTCATTGCATCTACCTGTGCACCAGTTAAAGCGCGGTCGCCCTCTCTCATAATGCCAAGCTCTCTTGCAATCGCAGAAGCAGTCACCACATGATCACCTGTAATCATAACTGGCTTAATTCCCGCCTTGCGACACTCGGCCACTGCCACCTTTGCCTCTTCTCTTGGCGGATCAATCATGCCGACAAGTCCGCAAAAATGGAGATCTCCTTCAAGAGTCATCATTGATTTTTCATCTGGAATCTTATCAATTTCCTTATAAGCAACTGCAAGTACGCGAAGTGCACGCTCACTCATCTCTTCCATTACCAAACGTGCTTGTGATAAATTTCCTGATGTGCAAAGAGGTTCCATAACATCAAATCCACCCTTTACAATTGCAACAAGCTTTCCATCCATACGACAAACAACTGTCATGCGTTTTCTGTCGGAATCAAATGGCAGCTCTGCCAGACGCGGATACTGCTTTGCCAAACTTTCCTTCGGCATTCCATTTTTATGTGCAGCAAGCACAATAGCTGTCTCAGTCGGATCTCCGATATGCTGTTCCTTATCACCATCAAATACAACAGCACCATCACAGCAAAGTGTTCCCAGACGAAGAAGTGTCTTTACTTCCTCAGATGGCTTTGCTTCAAGCTTATTAGCCTTGGTTTCCCCATCAAGATATGTTTCTACCAACGTCATTCGATTCTGTGTCAGCGTTCCCGTTTTATCTGAGCAAATGACAGATGCACTTCCCAATGTCTCAACTGCCGGCAGACGACGAATAAGTGCATTTTTCTTAACCATTCTCTGTACACCGATTGATAACACAATTGTAACAATTACAGGAAGTCCCTCTGGAATTGCAGATACAGCAAGTGATACAGATGTCATAAAGATTTCCATCACTTCAAGTCCGTTTGCAAGACCAACAACAAAGATAATTGCACATGCTGCTAATGCCAAAATTCCAAGATATTTTCCGAGCTGTGCCAGACGCTTTTGAAGAGGTGTCTGTCCATCATCGGCTCCTTCCAAAAGATTGGCAATCTTTCCCATCTCAGTATCCATTCCAGTTGCTGTCACAACTGCTACAGCAGTTCCATATGTGATGCTGCAGCCTGAAAAAACCATGTTGCTTCTATCTCCCAGCGGTGCGTCTGCCTTTGGACAGGCACCTGCATCTTTTTCTGCCGGTACTGATTCACCTGTTAGCGCAGACTCTTCACTCTTTAAGCTGACACTCTGCAAAAGCCTTGCATCTGCCGGAACAAAATCACCTGCTTCTAAGCGTATGATATCACCTGGCACTAACTCTGATGCATCAATGATTGACTCTACCTTGTCACGAAGAACACGTGCATGTGGTGCCGACATACTTTTTAATGCTTCTAGTGCTTTCTCTGCACGGCTTTCCTGCATAACACCCATTATCGCATTTACAACCACTATCAGTAAAATCAGCAATGGTTCAAAAAAGCCTTCCGGATCACCTTCCACACATGCTACCACAAAAGAAATTGCCGCTGCTGCAAGTAATATCAGAATCATTACATCTTTAAATTGCTCTGCAAATCTCTCCCAATTACTCTTTGATTTCTTTGCACGCAATCGATTCTCGCCATATTGCTCCCGGCGCTTTTTCACCTCCGATGACGAAAGTCCTGTTGCTTCCTGCACATTAAGTTCCTGTAAGACTTCTTGTTTTTTCTTATTATGATACGTCATACAAAACCCTCCTTCTGCCAGTTTCTTTTTTATTTCAGAATCAGTTTTTGCTTTCTATCGCTAACTATGCAAAAAGACCCATGTATGCCTTATTTATTAGAAAAGCACACATGAGTCTCATTCTTTAAGATTTGCCAGGCATATGCCGAGTCTGTTGACAAATCACGCAGTCCGCGAACTACTCCCTCACAATATTTAGTTGTTCAGAAAAATGAAAGCAGTTTTTCTCCCACTCTGATAGAGTCACTATACCACACCACGTCTAAAAAAGTCAACCCTGATCTTCCAATAAAATCGGAATAAAATATCTAAGCTGTATAAACCACCAATACCAGTCGTGTGAAACATCGCTTCCCCAGAAATCACACCACGCATTAATTTTCTTTTCATCAAAAATACGTTTTAAATTGCGAAGCGTCTGTGCACCGTCATATTCCCAAGCACCCTGACCCACACAGAAAACTATTTTTTTCTGATTATAAATCCTTATATACGGGTGATCAGCCGGCATATTCTCTAAAAAACGCTCTGGCGAGTTCTTATAAAGATTTTCATCACACCAGCCGTGAAAAAAGTAATCACTGTTGTACACACCTGAAAGCGCAATCAGTCCGCTAAATAACTCTGGGCGACGCAAAAAAGTAATAGCGGCCTGATTAGCACCTAAACTTGGGCCTGTTACAATTGGCAACATATTCGATGTATTTTTTTGCATCAGAATCGGATACACTTCATCAATAATATAATTATGATATTGCTCTTGTCTCGCTGAACGCCAAGAAAGAATACCATTTTCGCAAGACCAGCTTTCTTCATCCACAGAATCCACTGTCACTATTTGAATGCGCCCCTGTTCAATAAAATCACTCAGATGGTAAATGATTCCAAAATCCTCATAATTGTGGCAATTTGAATCCTGCGTTGGAAAACCAAGAAGCGGCACCCCCGCATGACCATAGATATATAGATGCATCTGTTTTCCCAGACTGTTACTATAATGCTCGATATACTCTTTTTTCATCGCATCTGCCAAGAAGAACTCAAAAATTTCTATATTCCCCTTAGCTTCTCCTTCCTGTGATTCAACCATCCGGCTGCCCTAGGCAACTTCCTGTCTATCTGTATTATAGCGTGCAAAACTTCTGATGTCGATGTTTTTTTCATCTTGTGTCGCTTGTGCATTTGCGTATTTCAAATTGTTGAGTACGGTATCTGAAAACAAAACTGTATCCTGCAACACAATTGCCACATTTTTTCGGAGTGTTCCGCTTGCAATCTCACCAAAATCTTGATTGCTAATCATAATCTTTCCGCTGTCGATATCATAAAAACGCATGAGCAGATTCACAATCATTCTCGATATTGCCTCATGACTTTTTCCATATAATTATTGTTTGTACGCTCCGTAAAATTACGAAATGCTTGTGTACCCCTCGGCACAGTTTGGCGTTGTGCACTTGCATTTACAATATCTTTTTCAACCAAACTCTTTAAGTAAAAAAATCTACTTCTTATCCTTCCTCCCTCTGCCCTTTTGTCATTTTCAACCCTTATTAACTTGGCGATTTTTTGCATCATATAAAGATTTCTAGAATCTTTTTCACTGTCACCATCTGGAAGTTTCGATTTCGGAACCATTGCAAGTAAAGCTTCAAGTTCTTCAATTCGCTCATCTGAAAACTTGAAGCTGTTTAGTTTTTCTTTCCAGACTTCTATCGTTCCATTTGCATTTGCATTCGCTAGATTCTCAATCTCAATGATATCGCTTTCAACAGTTTCAACATTTTCTAATTCAGGAAACGATTTTACAGTAAACTGGATACCTACAACTGTTTTTCCCTCCTTCATGGGCATATAATCATACTCAAAGTTTGCAGCCTGCTTTATTTCCTCTTTTGCCCGTTTTAAAATTCGTTGATTAAAGTATTTGAACTCGCTGTAAAAATCCTTATTGCAACGTAATAAACTTTTTAAATCGTCCAGAGAAATCTTCCATGTTCCCTGATATTTATTGTCCCATAAGTATAAAAAAAGGATGTATGTATATCGACTATTCATGTTGATGATACATTTGAGTCTGTACCTTAAATATCCAAGCTCCTCAATATTAAAAATATATTTTTGCGCAGATTCGGTACACATCAGTTCAACTTGCCACATGCCATAATTATCTTTTTTAACAACAGCTATTTCAAAAAGTGCGATCCGCATAAATCCATCTTCACCATCTGGATCAGGTATCTTAACTGTCTTCATTAAATGATCAAGCCGTTTGTCAAGTATTTCGGGTTTAATTTGTACCTCGCCAAAAATATTCTCAAGTTCCCCCTTCCGAAACACAACAGATCGGTGTTCTTTATCATGACTATTTATTCGTCCCAGATATACATCTAATATTTTAAGCTCCTGAAGAGAAAAATCTGACTGCCATAATGATAATAATGGTCGACTTTTTTGAACAACTAAGTTGTCCACCCCTGATAATTTCTTTATTTTATCCATTCCCTGATTTATTTTGAGTGACACTCCCATCCATAAAGTATGGAAATGTCACCATTTTCTCCTTTATTTTTTCTGTTATTATAACATTCAGGTGACTTTTTGTCAACTTTTAAAAGTCACTCGAATTGGATTTCATAGTCACTTATATTGGATTTTAAGGCCACCTATTTATTATTTCATAGTCACTTATGTTGGATTTTAAGATCACCTATGCTGGATTTCATGGTCACCTATATCTCTCAAAAAATAAGTTTTAAGCGGTTTGTAGGTATGCCGTAATCAAGAGAATAATCAAGAATATAATCAAGAGAATAATCAGGCTATCAATCAAGGAATTAGAATGACAGATTTTGTAGATCTTTGAAACTATTTTCCTCAAAATGATTCTTTTTGTTATTGGCATGGATCTTTTTTCAATTTTAAATCTAAGTCAATACACTGGATTTCATGGTCACCTATTTCAAATATTATAATTTTAAGAGCTTGATAATAATACTCTTACAAAGATAATATTTCACTGGATTTTATGGTCACCTATAATGTTTAAAATTAAATTATTAATTATCGAAATCACCTCATAAATCCAGTATTTATGCAAGTTTCGAGTAAACAATCAACCTATTTCGGCACTTCTTAACTTGAATACTATAAATGTAGGTTTTCATTGGATTTTATGGTCACCTATCCAACAATTATGAAATTAGAAAAGCTAGCAAACGAACACCGCCTAGTATCCTCATTGTTTACCATTTACTAGACCACGCACCACCTCCAAACTTAGCTAATGTCGGCATTGCTATCATTTCTTTCTCCTATTCTGGCTATTTAATAGTATGGCTCACACTAATTAGCATGAACCTGTGTTTTGTCAATAGAAAATCCTCAAAATCACAAGGAAAATTCTCCATTTTCAGATCGGGAAATCCCCATTATCCGAAAGAAACATGTAGAGAGTTTTCGTTTTTTCACTTATCTAGTAGGAAAGAAAGCAGCATTCACTGCTTTCTGCCCAATAGGGTAATACGTGTTCGCTTGTGTCAAAAGCTGCCTGAACGCTTTGCGTTCAACGTACTGTCCTTTGATTCAGCTCCCGCGCCTGGTTGACGTGCAGTCTGTTTCATTAGAGCATGTTCCATACGATAACTGTTTCCTTCAAAAAGAATCAGGTGTCCATGATGGACAAGTCGATCAATCATAGTTGCTGCCATCTGATCATCCGTAAAGATGCCTCCCCATTTAGAGAATTCTAAGTTGGTAGTGAGTAGAAGACTTTTACTTTCATAGCTGTCGGAAATTACCCGAAACAAGAGCTGAGAACCGTCACGATCAACAGGAACATATCCCCATTCGTCAAGAATCAACAGATCAAGTCCATTTAGATCATTACGGAGCCGCTCTAAAGTACCGTTTTTTCTAGCCTCGGCTAACTTTAAAACTAGTTCTGTTACTGTGTAAAAGCGAACCTTATAGCCTTTCATACACGCATTCACTACAATGGCGATTGCCATATGAGTTTTGCCAATGCCTACAGGTCCATAAAGTACAAGATTGTTTTTCTCTTTTATAAAAGAGACACTTTCCAGTTCTTCTTTGCATAGTGCTGGAGGTAGTTTTACACAACGGTATTCATAGCCTTCAAAAGTTTTATAAATAGGGAAACGGGCTCTCTTAACCAGACGAGCTCTCTTATTCTCGTCACGGCAAGTGATTTCCTTTTGCAGAGCGACAGCAAGGTATTCGATCTGCTTTGGAGTACCATCCTGTTTTATCAGCTCTGGTATCGCGGAGGTCAAAAACAGTGACTTGCAGCAGGTAAGAATACTTTCTTCAAGCTCTGTACGAGTAGATGTGGGAGTCATGATAGGATCGCCTCCTTTCCGTCACTCTTAGATGGAAGAAAAACCTGATCATAGATGGCTAATGAGGGACCCGGTTCTGGAGGGGTATCAATACCATAACCAGTGATACGTGCTGCAAGAGCTGCTGTATTTGACAGACTCACGCTATTACTTTTAATCGACAGGGTGAGTGCATCAATAGCTGCCTTATATCAGTACTGTTTTGTTAAATCACTAAGAAGACGAACACAAGATTTGCGAACACTATGGGACTGATTATCAATATATTCTCGGATTAGCTCTGGTGCATCCTTGCGGAATCCACTGTTGTCCCATGCTCCGATATTTTTTGAGAGCATTTCAAGAGAAGTGCTGTAATCACTGATGTCTGTTCGAGTATTCCCATACTGACGCATATGGCGAACAAGCAAATCTCCATTCGGCTCTAATATATCAATGTAGTGAGCGCGGATACCGACCATAACTCGCTTGTTATGATTTTCAGGCTTTGTCGAATAGAAGTGTTTACCGTCAAGACAGATCTTTCCATATCCATCAGCTCTGCAAGTTTCATAGCGACATACCTGAAATGGCTTTGCTGGAAGCAGAAAGAAATGCTTTCGATCTTCCTCAAAGAGTTCTGATATTACGTTTCCTTTTTTATAATGAGATTCAGAAGCTTTTTTTACATGTTGATCAAGAAGCGTCCGATTGTAAGCTTCAATGTCATGGTACGTTGGTATGGGAACGAATAAGTTTCTACGAGTTGTTCCCACTTTATTTTCTACATTCCCTTTCTCGTAACCAGCATACGGATTACAAAAGCGAATCCGAAAGCCATAGTGAGCGCGGAAGCGAGCAAACAGTTCAGTTTCATGGATCTGACCCATGACTCGATGGCCAACACCTGTTGCGTTATCAAACACTAATAGAGTCGGAACACCACCGATGTAATTAAAGATATCCATAAGCCCCTGACAGACACATTCAGCAGTTTCACCACGGAATAGCTGACTGTAACTGTCATTACTATAGGGAAACGAAAACACAAGATATTTTCGTCGTACACAAGTGGTATCTTCATTAAAATCAGCTTCTCCAAAATCAACCTGTGCACATCCGGGTTCCCATATAAGTTCCTGAGAACCTTTGGATTATATATTTGTGCGAATCTTTTTAACAAACTTTTGGACAGAATCATAACTTCCAGTAAATCCGTACTCTGTCTGAAGACGTTCATGAATTCGCTTGGCTGTATGTCGTTGCTTAGACCAGTGCTTTTGATCTTCTTCCAACCATTCCTCTATGATGTCAAGGTATGGCGTAACGATAGAAGTTCTTCGCTTTGCTACAGGTGGCTGAGGTGAGAAGTCGTCTTGATTGAGGTATTTACGAACTGTTTTGCGATCTAAACCAGTAAGAGATGAAATTTTTGAAATTGAGTATCCCTTTTGGCTCAAATCTCTGATATCATTGATTTGGGACATAGTTAGCATTTCCTTTCCTCCTTTGCCTTTGGTGGTTCTTAGACAAATGATATCTGATAGGTTATTTTGCTTCAACATGTCCCTTTCCGATTTTGAGGAATTCCCTCTCTGATGCTGGGGAATTTTGTCTCCGATATCGGGTACTTTTATTATACGCTACACATGAACCATACTAGCAGCACATCCTGACAGCTAGAATATACAGGTATGTACTACTCTGATGCCTTAAAATTGTATATCGGTTTCAGTACATCAACAACATCCACTGACTCTCTAATCACATCTACTATATCATCCAAAGACTTGTATGCCATCGGTGCCTCATCCAAAGTATCTTCATTTACAGAGGTTGTGTATACGCCCTCCATAGCCTTTTTATAATCCTCCAAAACTAGTTCACTTTTTGCTTTTGTTCTAGACATGATCCTTCCTGCACCATGTGGAGCAGAATAATTCCATTCTGGATTTCCTTTTCCTATTGCAAGTATGCTTCCATCCTTCATATTGATCGGTATCAGCACTCTTTCCCCCTTATGAGCAGCGATTGCACCTTTTCTTAATATCATTTCATTTGTATCAATATAATTATGAATTGTATGAAAAGCATCACTTCCAGTCATTCCGGTTTTTTCAAGAATAATCTCCGCCATCTTTTCTCTGCTTCGTCTGGCAAACGCCTGACAAATTTCTACATCATGAAGATAATCTTCCAGATATCTTCCCTCAAGATAGCACAAATCTTCTGGCATGCTTTTAGAACTCTCAGATATCTGCCATTGTAGCTGTTTCAAAGCATCCTGAATTTCTTTTTTTCTTCCCTGCCCTTTGTAGGTGCGGATGATCTCGTCTCTTTTTTCTAAATACTCCCCATAACCACGATTTAAATTAATTGCAAGCCTCTGATATAAATCTGCCACCTGTTTTCCAAGATTTCTGCTTCCAGAATGAATGATGAGATATTTCGTTCCATCTGCAGCTTTGTCAATTTCAATAAAATGATTTCCACTTCCAAGTGTTCCAAGAGATCTCACAAGTCTTTTTGTATCTCTAAGTTCCCTATAGCAACGAAGATCTGTTAGATCAAATTTCTCTTGTCGCCCCTCCCATACCTCATGGCCTGATGGAATGAAATGTGCTGCCTCATCCACTTTTTCAAAATCAATTTCATCTTTTCCAAGATTCACTGTATACATTCCGCATCCGATATCTACACCAACAACATTCGGAACTGCCTTATCAATTATAGTCATAGTGGTTCCTATCGTGCACCCCTTTCCGGCATGTACATCAGGCATGATACGGATTTTTGAACCCTCCGACATGGCATAATCACACATCCTCTTAATCTGCTCAATCGCTTCATCCTCTACTACCTTTGCATAGCAAAGAGCCGTATTAACGTTTCCCTTAATTTCTAATACATTCATCTTCTTTTCCTTTCTACTCTTTCTAATAAGTTTGACGTCAGTGGCAAAACGATTCATTGTTGTCATATTTTTCCCTTACTTATTTAACACTACCGCCCTAGTGTCTTCGTCACCCTTCTGTCCAAAAATTCTGTCCAGATTTTGCAAAATCACATTCACATCAATCGGCTTTGCAATATGGCCATTCATTCCAGCCTTGATTGCCTTCTTTCGATCTTCATCAAAAGCATTTGCCGTCATCGCAATAATCGGAACATTTGCTTTTTTCGTATCCTTTAAGGTGCGAATTTCTCTTGTCGCAGTATATCCATCCATCTTTGGCATCTGAATGTCCATAAAGATCAGGTCATATTGATTTCCTGCCTCAGATGACATAATTTCAACTGCTTCCATGCCATCAGCTGCACAGTCTACCTTAAGTCCTAAAGATTTCAAAATCTCTGTTGCAATCTCCCTATTTAGCTCATTATCCTCAACAAGAAGTACCTTTTTTCCTGAATAATCCAAATGTTTTTTTTCTGCTTTTGGACAAGAAGATTGTTTGTCTTGCACTGTCTTGTTTGCAAGCTCACATTCAAGTGTCACTATAAATTCAGATCCTTCACCTTGTTTGCTTGTTAAATGTATCGTTCCACCCATCAGATCAACAATATTTTTTGTGATAGCCATTCCAAGACCAGTTCCAGTGATTCCACTCTCAGTAACCGTGCGTTCCCTTGCGAATGAATCAAACACATGCTCCTGAAACTCTTTCGACATACCGATTCCGTTATCTTTGATACAAAACGAATATACTGCATATCCTGCCTTTTGAGAAGCCTTTTCTTTTACAAGAATATGTATAGTTCCTCCAACAGGTGTAAACTTAACAGCATTACTTATTATATTCAAAAGAACCTACTTCAAACGAAGCTTATCTGTAATGATATCCTCGTGAACAACATCCTGCATCTTTATCAAAAGTTTTTGCTGTTTTGCATGTACACTCTCCAATATAATCGTTTTTAAATCCTCAAGAATATCTGGAAGATGTACTTTAGTCTTTTCTATTTTAACACTTCCACTCTCGATTCGACTCATATCAAGTACATCATTGATCAGACTAAGAAGATGCTGGCCAGATGTACTAATTTTTCCAAGATAATCTCTTATGATTTCGCGGTCATCAAGATGCTCTGCTGCCAGTGATGTAAATCCGATAATTGCATTCATTGGTGTTCGGATATCGTGAGACATATTGTTTAAGAAAGCAGTCTTTGCCCGATTTGCATGCTCTGCGGATACCAGTGCTTTTCTAAGTATCTTATCTTGCTCTAACTCATGCTCTTTTTCCTCTGTGACATCACTAATTGCTAGTAAAACAGTGGACAAATTGCTTTTTTCATCATATTTTTGCGGTACAATCATAGAGCGTATCCAAGCTCCCTTTATTGTTTGGCTGATACATGAAAGAGAATCATGTTCCTTCAAACGACTCTCCATAGTACTTATATCATTGACATACTCCCACGGTTAAAACCGTGGGATTCCTTAACTAGTTCCGGCAGCATCATTCAGTCTTATAGACTGAATTATAGCCACTGTGTTCAGGAT
>QWCE01000410.1_pt1 | contig 90864 bp, 85 predicted proteins | sample 1972531 | NCBI WGS metagenome assembly QWCE01 (sample SAMN09866716, study PRJNA288562) | Human gut metagenome isolate term4_stool, whole genome shotgun sequencing...
GTTTAGAGCTGCTTTAAGAGGAGTAACGGATATAAAATTCTTTCTTTTCAGACTTACAAAGCTGTATGCTTAATCCCCCAGGTTTATCGGGTGAGCCGTTTTTTTATCCTCCCAAAAGACCATCTGATAGCAAAAGAAAAAAGGAGATCGAAAAATCGACCTCCTTTTCTAGGTAGCGAGACCCGGGATTGAACCGGGGACCTCATGATTATGAAGCACAAAATCAAAACTCACAAATCAACTGAATAACAAATACTTGCAACCGTAAAACATTTACATTGTAAAACAACAGTAAAACAACTAAATAGCCTACAAAATTTATGAGGCCCGGAAGAAAGATCCCCCCGAGCCCCAAACGATCAACCTAAGCCAATCGCAACAACGTTACAAATATACTATTTTTTAGGCTCTATTTTGTCTATTTCTTTTTTTAAATATTCCACAAAATCACCAGCCGCAGTACAAACCTTATCCTTAGGAGCCCATATTTTTTTCTCCAAATCAGCTAGCTCCTCAACAGTTAAGCCTTTTTCTATTGCTATTTTTTCCAGTTTTTCGATCTCTGCCGAAATTTTCGCATTAAACTCTTTGTTAAACATTACACCTTTTTTTCTAAAATTAATACTCAATGTTTTACAAAGGTACGAACTATTTCAGTTCAATATATTCAGTATAAGAGATATTCGTAAAAGGATTTTTACAAACCACCTCCTGCCGGATTGCTTTCGTTCCCCATTTGACAAACCAAAACCTATACGGGATACGGTGAACCACCTGAATAAGTGTATCCCGTGAAACGATCCTACCGGAAAAAGAACCACGATCCGAACAACCGGAGATCTCGAGATATGGACTACGATAGTCTATACAATATAATGTATCTCGATCACGGATAGAATCACGTACCGGGATATATACAGGATAGCTAGTATTAACACCGGTCTGAGATACGGATTGAAGCCTCTTAACCCGGATACCGAGCTCCTCGACCTGTAATTTCAGTTCTGAACAATAGCGTTCAAATTCCCGGTTCGTAAGTTGGAGTCGTTCGACACTTGCAGCCGAAAGACTATCCTTTGTACGGTATAGATCCATTTCCGACAATAGGCTCCTTTGATTATCACCCAGACGAACAACTTCCTTTTTTGCCTTTTTATATCGGTTATATATGTACCCGGAGAAAACTCCGGATACAATGACTAACCCTAGCAAAGTGAGAACGATCTTATTTTTCATACCTCAACGTATTTAAGCGATTCAACCATCCTTTTTTAAACTTTTTATTTTTGGGCCGGGATTTACAAATGTCCTCTATGAACTGCCGACGGGCTGCCATGATCTTTCCCCACAGCAGGGACGGATCCGGATACTCATTAATCGCACGAAGCGTACACGGCCCGACGATCCCATCGGCTTGTACACTGAGGATCCTTTGAGGAATAACGATCCCATGTTTACCGCTGGCCCAAACCCAATCGACGAGAATATTTGCGATCGACTGATTCTCGATCTTATCAGCCCTCCAACGATCCCAATAATGAGGTTTCAAGACATGGAGGATAACGTCGTCACGGGTTAGGAGCCGGAGGTCCTCGACATCTATATCTCCGTCACCGTCTTTATCGTAACCGACCTGTCGCCACGTATTGATAGTTACCCCCATATTGGTAGCTCCGCCGAGATCGTCCGGATCATCGACAAAACCTCCCTCCCAACGAAATAGCCACGGAGCAAGTATTTCAACCTTTGCCATTTTGAGCCGCCTCCTTCTCGGTAAACATTGTAAGATACGGGATCTTTTTAACGAACTCAACGGATACTACCATATAGAGGAAAGCGATCAGCCGGCTATTCGGAAAAATGCCCTTTATATTCCGGAGGATATTCACACTATAAAAGTAAATCAATGCGTAAACTATACCGGTTATACATTGCATGGCCCCGGAAGGATTTCCTATCTTTTCCCCAACAAAGAAAATCGAAGACATGAGCACAAAAAGGACGGTTGCCTCCAAAAAACAGATACACGCCTTTTTTAATGAAAAATCCTCATCCTTTACAATCAGTCCATTCAATAAACCGAAAAGGAAGTTCAAAGCAAAAACCCATACAACCCCGAGGAATATACTTTGTATAGGTGCAAAATAGGATCCAAGCGCCGCAAGGATCCAAACAGCTACATTTTTAATCTGTTCCATCTATTCTTTAATTAATTATTATTTAGGCGTAAAAGGAGCTCCGCCCTAGACAATGTTATCGACTCAACAACTCTTTTATAACTCATGTTTCTAATATTATCTCCCATGACTCATTTTCATTTTATATACACGGGGGCTTTTATCAGCCCGCCCCCGATAAGGTCTATAATATTTTCTATCTATTCTCCAACTCTTCCACCCTCTTCTCAAGTGCCTTGACCTTGGCGTGTAACTCCTTGATTCCGTTGATCCCGAATGCGGTCAACATCTGGATATAATCCACGCCGTAATAGGAATCCCCGTTATCCGGTGTTATGAGTTGTACCGCCTCTGGAAGAACCTCACGCACGGCTTGCGCCGACACGCCGATGCGAGGGATCTTGTCCTCGTCCTCCTTCATCGTGTAGTAGAATGCGGAGATACCCTCCAGCTTATCCAGCACGTCCGGGATATCGAAGAAGACGCTCTTCAGGCGGATATCGGACGAGGTCAAACCTTGGTAATTGGTGATATACACATGGGCTGTGCTCGCCGCGTCCTTGTTGATATACAGGTTGGCTATATTCCCGGGACTGTTCCAGCCATAGATACCGTTGCCGTTATCGATCCGTACCCCCAGAAACGGATACCTCCCGTCCGGGGCGTTAAACACGACCCCGTTGCCTTCTTTATATAATATTTTGGGGATATCCAAACTGGACGCATTGACAGAGTCACAAGACAACATCCCCTCGATATATACCTTGTCTGAGAATCGGGCGGCCCATCCATCCGTGTAGCCTATCGACGCCGCCCCACTGACAACAAGAATGGCGTCGTTGATGCCGACCAACGCGTTCCCTCCCCATACGAAATTCCCGATCTTGACGATATTGGAGGTGATGCTTTCCACGTCAATCTCCGAGGCCGCTATCTTCCGAGCCATCAGCAAATCGGTCGCCACGCTGGAGAAGTTCGCCCCAAAAGTGTCCCAGTATGCGGTATTGGTAGGATGTTCCCCCTTGAAGGCTGGCTCGTTGTCATCCACCTTGGCCACGTAGTACTTGCGTGTATCATCACTCTGTTTGATCGACACGATGTCCGTGATCAACGAGCTTCCGTTATAGGTGGCACTTGAGTCGTAATCGCCACGGTAAGTACAGCGGGGGCCACGATCACCACGAGGGCCTTGCGTGCCGTCCTTGCCGTCCGCCCCATCGATCCCGTCCCTTCCATCAGATCCGTTCGCCCCCGGCTTGCCGTCTTCACCCTTCACCACAAGCTCCTTCCAGAACCTAGTGTTGGTGGGATTGATGCCGGGCGTGGTCTGGGAGGTACATTTATACACGTTGCCATCGTAAGATACCTTGTCGCCGGGGTAATAGACGGGCTTATCGGAGTAAGCGCCCCGGTCCACCTCCGGATAGTCGATCTCACCGGAGGGGGATTGGTAGATACAACCCTTGAGCCGCAATCCGTTCGTCTGGTCGTAGGATAGGTAGCCGTTATCATCGCCGATCCGGAACGCCTTCGACAGCATGTCCCAGTACTGCGTGCCGTCTATGTTGATGATCTTGTTGAGCCGCATCCAGCCCGGGCCGATCTCGCTGAAACCGTAGAGGGTGGCGAAGCTCCGCTGGCCGTCTATCTCGTCCGTCAAGCCACCGCAAAGGAAGTAATAATAGTTACCCTCCTCAAGATCGTGAGGTTCCTTGCTCAACAGGAACGAACCGGTACGATCGGATCTGGAACAACGTATGTACAGGTACATGGCCTCCGTATCATCAAGATAGGGTGACGTGTACGCTGCCACGCTCCAGTACCTGTATTCAGTGGCCTTGTGGGACGGGGCAAGTGAGTCTATGTCTATCGTCATGTGCTGGATGATACCGGAAGGTGTGGAAAACACCTTCTTCGCTTGATCATAATTGAAAGTATGATCGATCTCGTGGACGGACAGGTCGGCCTCCGTGGCGATACGATCCACGAAACGGAACTGCAACGACTCATGCCCCACCAATACCGACATGGTACGGAGCCACGACATCGCCTGTCCCTTGCCATAATCCTTGAACGCCTTCTCCAGCATACCTTGCATGGCGATAGCGTCCCGCCACCTGCGAAGGGTGAAAGATTGCGCCTCCTTGTGTTTATTTTCATTATTGACCTCATTCTGATCAATCCTATCAAACTCAGAATTAACGGAAGGAGCAATAGTCTTATTAGATAACTCCACTTCCGGAGAAAACGGACGGGTTAAATAATCCTTTACAGATCTTATCCTAATCAAGATAGGTTCCTCCTGTATATCCTTATCCGTAAACTGAATATATCCACCCGGGACTATCTTCCCCCCTATAGATAGCCAATTCTTTTTAGTCAATAGCCCATCCAGAGAACCCTTGAATGAGTACTCTATATCCTCGCTTTCATACAAAACCCTTGCGGCTTCCCGGAACATATCCCAACTAGCCCCGGATTGAGTCGTATTATTACATATATAATCGTTTGGTAAGTTAATATGAAAAACAGCATACGTATCCCCTACCGCAGGGATAAAGGGAATGGTCCCCGGGATCAACATATCATCCGAGTTTTGGGATACTATTTTGAAACGTCTATCCACATGTACATACTGAACATCAAATTCCTTACCTGTTAAAGCTCCTGTTTGAAATATGATCGTCATTGTTTCCGCATCCATAACGAACCCTCCAAAATCTAATGAAGCCGGTATAGAGCTATCAATAATATCATAAACAGTTTGCCCGTCAACGACAGAGGTCTCAACCTTGCTAACCGTACCGATGCGTTTCGGATAATATTCCGATCCGTCGAAACTCGCTTCAACTACATCTGCCAAAGGGCGATCCGATCGAGTAATAAACATACCGTCCTTATCCGTTACATACTTTCGACCGTTATAAGTTAGTTCCTGCGATATTGGGAGCTTTAAATATTTGGATCCATACTTTGAGAAACTAATATTCCGATCTCCTCCCTGTACATACAATACGGTTGGAGGGAGAACATCTTTCGCCGGTTGTTTTTGTATCCCCGGCTTTAATCCATTACCGAGGCCATAAGTCAAAAGTAAAGGATCCTCTTTAAACTTCTCGAGCTTACAAAGAGAGAGCTTTTTCTCTTCAAAAGACCACTCTGTTTTACACTTGTCCGCCAACGTGTTTAATACGTCATAACAACTATTGTGATTAAAGGATAAGACGATTTCAGTCATATCAACACAAGAGCCAACAGACCAACCGGAATCATGCAAATTCAAGTTATCAACCAACAACTGTAAAAATACTATTGGCTTTGCCGTCAAAGTAAATTTTAGTTCAAAGGGAATAGAGGAAAGAAACTTATACATATACTTCTTTAGAAGATCGATTACGCCAGTGAAATTAGCTATATAGGAATAGCTTCTTGTACTTACCTTTGTAACCTTTACCGGTTTATAGAGAGTGTATCTCCCACCCATATAATCGATATATGAGCCTATAGGGATTTTTTCCGCTTCCGTCGAAACAAATTGAAGCGTAACCGAGTCATTAGCCATTATCGACCTTAGACGATAACTATTATCATCTGGAATAACATCCATCAAGAGAGTACCGTTACTTTTGTATATTTTCATGTGTCAAATGATACGAATATTTATTTCCACAAATGTACACAATTGAGTCCAATAGACACAATAATAAACAAGAAAAACAGGGAGATAACTCCCCCTGTCAATCTATTTTACTTAAAAAAGTTACTCGCTTGAGATTTACAAAGCAATCGGTATTCCTGAAACTCGTTCCATTCATTTTCAAAATCGATAGCACGATCATTCTTGGGATCAGATAAAGAGACGATCATATTCGACTGAATAGCACTTTCGGCATCTACTGTATATTTTTTACGGATCAAACCGGATACAAACATATCGTAACTGGCATCTTCCGCCTCGATCATAGTCCCGCCATCCGGAAAGTCTCCGGTATATGCGTAAGCGGTAACAGGATCAGCCGGAGTACTGTCATTCGTATTATCTTCCGGGACATAGTCCTGAATCACTTCCTCATTTAAATAAATCAGATAATGTTTATCATCATATTTACTATATGTCTTTTTCTCTGTATAAATCTTTTTAAAAGTTTGCATACTAGGTGAATCTAAAAAACTTCTTACTATACTTATTCGTAAGGACCTTTATAACCGTATCGACCGGTAGATCCTCATGAGAGAAGTCCGTAAGCGCTTGATCGATCAAAACAGCGGATCCAGTAAAAGCATAATGCTCCTCCTCTTTCCATTTGAAACGAATAGCAAGGCACTTTTTAGGGGTTCCATCCTCATTTTTTTCTATCTTGCTATCCTCAATCTTATAATCAATCAACTCTATGAGTTTATCATCCTCCGGACCTCGTTTATCCTCTGGTAAACGGGTATCATAAAGAATATCTTCAAATTTTATCTTACGATCTGCCGAAAGATCATCCCACGGACTTTTTTTATTCTTGATAACTTGCCCTAGTCTTTTTCGTTGTGATTCCATTCCTAATTTATTTAATAGATTATTTGTATTCGCATGTTGGACAAAGCCCATACGGGACGATGCCTTCCTTCGTATCTCCTCTTTCGATAACCCCCTTTTTCTTAATTTCGCTATTTGTCTGCAAAGGGCTACCTTATTCCGTTTCCTCGTTAAAAAATAGTTTGGGAAATGTACATACCCACCTGTATCAACTCCATCTTCCATATGACCTACTTTCCATTTTGGATTAACGGTCAACTTCAATTCATTACCGTAATATAGTGCAATCCATTCTATGACAAAATGAAGAAAAACCGTATCCTCATGCAAAATCAAAACATCATCCGCAAGACGATAACAGAAATCCAACCGATTTAAATAGCCCTTGAATTTCTCTGAAAGGTATTGAACCCCTTTCGACAAATCCTCATAGTCCCTATCTGTTTTTGCGGTTGCTATTCTCTCCTCAATATATCTTTTCGTGTAATACTCGACCAAAGCGGGACTATCCAATATATGGAAGCACCGCTTCAAGTCATGATCGAAAAAATAAAGGTAGACTAGCGAGAAAAATTGCGCTAACTTAGTCCCCGGATACATGCCGGTCTCACCATCCACACTATCTATAATCTCATCAAATCTTTGCAATAAATGATTATCCTTTATACGGGATCTCAATAAACTTTTTAAAATTGAATGATTTATAGTCGGATAGAAATGGTAAATATCGCACAAAAGATAATCCTTTGTACGTTCCGGATATTTTTCCAAAACCTTCCGGATAATTCTCATATATCCATGAGGACCACGGCCTTTCACACCACCGTAGGTATATTCAGAAAAAGATTTCGTGAAATAATCCTCAACCTCATTCAACATGGCCCAATGCTGAACATGATCCGAAAACGGAAGCATCCCGATAAGACGTTTTTTCGGCTCGTAAACGGTCATAAACCGATATGGGGAGGTTACAAATGTACCGTTATCAAAAGAAGAAAGGAGATCGGAAAGGTTCTCTTCCAAGTTCGACTCGAACTTTATTATAGCTTTTTTGCTATGCTTATTTTTACTCGCATAATCAAAAGCCTTATAATAATTTTCTTTCCGAGCTATATCCCCGGAAAAGTTACCTTTTCTCCTCATAGTGTCCCAAGTGTCTTTTAGTGTCTAGTGTCTGCAATTGCCATCAGGTTATGAGCCGTCGGTTTTTTAGCCTACCGGAACTATACCTTTAGCCTTGATTTTTTGTCAAGTGACAGGGTTTCTTTTCCACTTCTTACTGAATAAATCAGTGGCATATCTTAGGGGCGACGACCAGTTCACGTTAGCATTCGAGACCCCATTGTTACCATTGAGGTACGCTAAGCCTGCATTAGCACCGTTGTTCGCATTACCACGACGGAACGGACAGCGAAGGCCGGAACAGGACGTCAGAAAAGACAACCCGCCTATATTATTAGGCGGCACAAATGTAGAGATTTATTCCTTTTATCCGACCGCATTACGGCGGAAAAATCAAAGGCCGAGTATAAAAAGGAATGGAAACAACATTTCAAAGAACTAAGATGCGGCACTTACGTGCCTTGGGTGCTCGGGCGCTTCGCACCCTGATGGACACGATGGACACCCGAACACAATGAACGCTAGTACTGCACGGGCACGGGGCTTACTACCATTGAGGCACGCTAAGCCGGCATAAGCACCGTCGCTCGCAGGACCACGACGGAACGGACAGCGAAGGCCGGAAATAGCGTTGTCGTTATACCACCCGTCAGCGTAATACGTTTCTGATGTTCCGGTTGTCACAGTAGGAGCGCTACAAAGATTCTGCATACTCAACTCGGTTATATACTTCCAGCCAGCCGGAGAGTTCGCCGGGACTTTAGCCGCTTTTATCAACCCTTCGATCGAGTTGATATTGAACTCGGAATAAAGGGAAGGGGCAACATAATAATCAGCGCTTCCATCCGCTAGCTTATTCATCAGAGCGCCACGCTCAATCAAGCCTATATGACCGTACAGATTTTTCAAGCCGAAAAAGCAAGGTATATGCATCGTTTGTTTCTTTGTGCCATCCTTTCCTATCACATCGTAATCACTCACGCCGACAGAGTCACCCAACTCGACACCGACAGAAGTCGGCAAAAACGGATAGTAACCAAAATCAGTGTTCCACCATCCACCGGCGTCTGTAACACCGATACCGGTACCACCTTGATACAGACCGTTTGCGTCCTTGCTCGTGTTCAACGCAGACTGAGGGTGACGGGTTCCCATGATGATACGATAGATATAACCTACGACGGTATTCGAGACAAACCAACCGGCTTCCCAACCCTCACCTTTCTTACGGGCGTAAGCCCCAAAAGTAGCCGCTGGCAAATAGGTCGCAACCCTACCCAACAACGTATTATAAGCCGCATCCTTGTTTGAGTCATTATTTCCGCCACGATACTTAACGTCGTTACTCACGACAGAGACTAACGTATTGGTAGTACGGTCGATCACTCCAGCACCCAAGGCGGACGTACCGCCAGCAGGGATATAATAATTCAAACGACCGGGAATAGGCGTTAGACTGACAGCCTCATAGTAATACGTAGAGTCTACCCACCATGAGTAGTAGTGGGCGTTCCAGCACCACAAGTAATCGCCCATAGATCCATCAAGAGCCGCCGGGGAACCATCCGCAAAGCGATGGTGATTCGTCGGGTCCAGTTTACGCCGACTACGGTCCAGGGATACAAGGTAGCAACCCAAACCTAAAATACTGGGTAGCTCACGTAAGAAATCGAGATTACCGTAAGCCTCGCCTATAGGGGTAGAAAACCCACGCTTCCAGCGACGGATCGCTATATGCTTGTTTACGATAGAGACCGCATCGGCGAACGGGATCTGCACCGACTCCCCAGTTTCTTTGGACACTCCCTCGATCAAGTACTTGGAGGGCTGATTCGTATCAGCCAAGGGCAACTGACCGATCGTCTTGCCATTATCAAAGGCCGTGATGATCGCACGCACCTTATCTTCCTCTGCTGTTGTTAATGACATAATTCTATTATTAAAATGTTAAACAATTATACCTTTCGTATCCGGCTACCGGATAACAATCTCATTACACTACCCGCCTTGCGGATGACTGGAGCCGTGACCTCAATAACTATCGTTTGGGCCAACGAAGTGTTATGCGACGGGATAACGTGGATCGTGGCTGTGCCGGTCTTACGGACAGTCAAGTTCCCACGTGGGTCCACATACAATGCGTCACCGGAATAAAACGCTTGCTGAAATATCACGTTAGGAAGGACATAGGCCGGGAACAGACTCACGGCAATCCTCTGGGAGACCGTATTCCCCAATGTCACCCTTTTAATGTATCTCAATTCCATTCTAGTGGGAGCCAATAACGCTTGACTCATCAACGATTGCTCGGCGGCTCTCATCGACGCAATCTGCGCATTACCCTCGGAGATCATAGCCTCGGCCTCCACAGCGGCGGCAAGAGCATCATCGGACGCTTGACCGGCCAAGCCTGCCTGTTTTTTGGCCTCTTGAGCATTGATATTTGCTAAGCCCGCCGCTGATATGGCATTCCTAGTGGCCTCGATGGCCTTATTTGCTTCCTGCAGGGCGGTCTTTGCCGCCTCAGTCGCCTGCGTTCCACGGGCGATACACTTCCACCATGCGGTATCAGTTAACGCATGACCCTTGTTTTCATCTTTTACGGACAAATAACAACTGTCGTCTGTGGTGATAAAATCAAACCGATCGAATGTCGTTCCGAATGCGTAAGAACCCGCATCCGTAAAAGCCACCTTTCCTAATAAAATCTTTGTCATGATCCTATATCTATTAATTATCCAACATTCAAGTAAAGCTCACCTGTGACGCTATCGAACTTTATCAAGTTAGGGCTCACCTCATCGTCAAAGCTCATGTAAAGCCCCATATCTTTCTCATCAATTGTAAAAGTTGGATATAGGACCCCTCCTTTCGCCAATACCCCGGTATCGGTATAGAGCTTTTTCGTCTCGTCCCATTGCCACCAATTCCCATTTTCTCCCATCATAGGAGGATGATCCCCGTACTCTTTCGCCCGGTCGCCCTGAGTCTTAGCAAAATTTCCTTGCGTATTGGCGTAACCGGCTTTCTCGTTCGCCAACCTCGCCGCATCATTGGCCAAACCGGTAGCCGCTACCGTTTCACTCTTTATCTTTTCTAATCCATCATGCGCATTGTTAGCGCTCGTTGCAGCTTTATTGGCGTTATCCGTTGCGGTATTAGCCTTGCCGGTAGCAGTATTGGCGTTATTTGTCGCGGTGATAGCGTTCGCCGTTGCTGTATTGGCCTTAGCCGTAGCCGCCTCCGCTGTGAGTTTTGCCGTATTAGCGTTACTTGCCGCAGTATTGGCCGCTTTCGTTGCGTTTTGGGCGTTAGTGATAGCCGTAAGCATATTCTCGTAGGCCGTTTGAATTGTCCCGAGACTTACCTTAACAGTTGTCTGTACACCGTTAACCAATTTACACCCAATAGTATATAGGCCGGAAAGAGTATCCGCAAGGGTTAACTCACTTATTTTTACTTTCTTAATTGGCATAAATTTTCATATCTATACATGTTTCTCCATCCTCTTCTAAGACAATCAACTCGCCCGCCTCCGACGAGAGCAAATAATCCATAGCGCCAATCCGGAACACGGCAAATACCAAAGTCACGGAAAAGCTAACGATTACATAATCAGAGAGTGCCTTTACTGAAAAATCCTTGCTTGTTTTATAGAAACAAGGATATTCCTCTCCCATATAATCAACGAACATACTCCTCATACCGGATTGTATCAACGACCCGAAAAAGCAGTCGTAGCACTTCCAAAACCTTGTTATATCGGATGCGACAAAACAACCTTTCAGCGTTACATCTTTCGAGGAGAACTTTACTAGATCCGCATCGTACTCGATCCCATCCTCGGTCCGATAGGAGGAGGAAAGAGTTTTTTTTATAGCTGGCATTTTAAGAACCTCATCCCGTCCCTCCTCGATGAATATACCGAACCGATCTAAGGAGATCCCATCGATCTCATAGGCGGAAACCGGGATCTCGAGCCCACCTCCGGTCGGAGAACCTATAGCCACCGGAATAACCGGGCGATCAACCGAGAATTGAAGAGAAAAGCCCGTAACATCGTATCCCCGGTAATCCTTTACGTCCTGATTGGAGACAACCCGGACAACCCACGATCTTTTTAATGACTCGATCCGGAGGTTATGCCTCCCGGGAGACGTTACAAACTCAATAAAATCACCGACAAAAGATTGAGCTCCTGAAACGACAAAGGTTATTTCTGCGGTCAAAGCCTCTAAATGAGGATCGGAAAGGTCCGCCTCGATCCCGTCCACCTCGCTCCAATCGTTTTGATCGGGCGCTTTCATAGCCGGGAAACAAAGAATATTATTATAGCCCCCTTTCGAGATAAATACTCCGTATCGCTCCCCCACATTAACGCCATCTATATTACAATTGTAAACCATATTTCAACGTCTTAAATACAATCCATTATCTACTAAATCCTTCATACTGCCATCTACCGAATTGATCGAGTTCTCTATCTTCTCGAGACGGTCCGTATTTTTAGCGATCCGATCCAAAAAGCCCAAAGCCCGTATAATCGCCGCATCAATCTTACCAACACTTATGCTCAACTTATCCGAGTAGATCATAAGCATTCTAATACTTCCTACTATCTCGTCGGCGCTCTCTTGCGATATTGACTCTAACCCCTTAGAGGTAGCGGTCCGATCGTCCTCCTCCTTATCCGTTTTGCTTTTATCATCTTCCGGAGAGAGGGTAATACCGGCTGATCCAAATTGTTCCTCGAGCTTTCTCCATGCGGTTTGAAAATTAGCTCCCAAATTCATGACTCCATCCTTAAACTTTTTTGCGGCTTCGGCAGTCAACTCATATGTAGTATTGCCGTTTGCATCCTTTTTAGCCATTGATTTATAGAGTTCCTCGGTCATCTTTTGAATAGGTTCGATCAGTAAATTGCGCTGTAACATATTCTTTACGACTTTGGCGAGTACGGCATCGACCTTACCGGCAAAGGATCCTAGAGCGTCGTCAATGGTAGGATCTGTAAAAGTGTCTATTATAGCCTGCGATATTTCGGAAAAGTCAAATCCGAGTACCGTATCCTGTACCTGTTGTTTAAATTCCTCCGTTTTATCGGTAGCCTCCGAAAGATCGTCGATATACTTCCGGATCCCTTCCGGGAGGCGGGCGTAAGCTTCCGGGATCAGCTTTAACGAAACGAGTTGCTCGTTAGTCATGCCGTTGAGATCGTTCGTATAGATCCCGAGTTCTCGGAGTTGATCCTTATAGCCTTTCAGTATCTTATTGGCCTTATAGCCGTCGGAGTGGGAGAACATTCCGGCTCCCGCTCTCATTGCCTCCCCGAGTAACGTACGCGAGGCCGCCATCGATTTGGCTAGATCCTCGATCGTCTTTTGAATATTCTTACCAAAAGCCGCCCCTCCTAACTTATCAAGTAAGGAAATTTGAGTATCGATCAGGTCGTTAATAGCGGTCATGTAGTTCTCATACCCCTCTAACATATCCTTATCGATCTCTTTCTTTGCAGTAAAGAGCTTGGTCGCAATATTGACCGCTTGACCGATAGCGGCGTTTATACCTCCGATTAGGCCACCCTCGGCAAATCCTTTCGCTATTCCCTCGACAGCATCGAGCGCCATATCCAAGCCCTCAGACATTCCACCGAAAGATTCTTTCAGTGTACCGGCAATATCGGCGGCCATCTGCATTTTTCCGGTGAATGACTCTCCGAATTTTACCGCTTTCTCCTCTGCGACCTCTTCACTATCCCCGAGTTTCATAAAATGCTTTTGCAAGGCGACAAGCGCCTTTTCATCAACTATTTTACCGATACTCTTTACTTTAGGTTTCGCTAAAGCCTTGTCGTAACCCTCAATAGAGAGTTTTACAAACTCAGCCTCTTTTTTCGATTGATCGTCGGATAATTGCTCGAGAACCTCGAGACGCATAACAGCATATTTTTTCAAGATCTCGATCTTTTCCCGCTCGGCCTCCTCAACGAAATAAGATCCATTATCCTTTAATTGTAGGCGAGACATATCGATATTTTCGGAATAATCTATATTTGAAAGCTCTTTTCGCTTTTTAAGATCCTCCCTCTCTGCATTACGGCGAGCGTTTAAAAACTGAATAAAATCCCCCGTCTCGACCTCTCCGGCCTCTTTAGCCTCTTTGATCCGTTCATTGTAATATTCGTTGATCTCCTGTCTCCTCGCATCATATTCGGAGAGGAAACGAGCCGTAACGTCTTTCTCGATAGCATCGATCTCCTTTGCGCATTCAATCTCGACCTTTGTCGTTTCTTTCAACAATATTTGTTGAGCAATCGCCCTTTGTTCGGCGGCAGTATCCTTTACACTCTTCTTTTGCTCCGAAGTTATACCGGTAGCGGATAATTGCTCCTTTTCCCACTTGTTTATTTCCGCTTTAGTCTTGTTATACTCCTGTTGTAAAAGAGAGAGGCGTTTTTGTTTCCCCTCGTCCATGATAGCTATCCGACCGGCCTCAATTTGTAGCTGGGCTTTGGATAGTTCGTCACCGACTTTTTGCATTGATTTGAGTAGTTTCGCTTGCTTTTTTACGTCGGGCTTATCGTCCTCGGTTTTAGGCTTAACGTCCTCATTCAACTCTTGTACATGCTTAATGAAAGGAGCAAACTGTTTATCGACCAACTTAACAGCGGATTCCATATCGAAAACACTCCGGACATACTCCTCCATATCTTCTCCGAAAACATTTCCGAGTTTGATCTTTCCGGTATATTTACGCTGGATATTGGCGTACGCTTGTTGCCACGCTTGTTGCCAAGAGGAACCGGCCTTTTGGAAATCGTCGGTAGTTGCTTTGATCTCCTCGAGTATCTGATCCGCAAGCCCGGGATTTTTCACATGGGAAATTAGTTCCTTTCTCATAGAGAGGATAGCCCCGGCTTGCGTCTGTACGCTCTCAGTAACAATTTTCTCGGTAGCCGTATTTTTGATTTTTAAGGCGATTTGTTCCTTTAAAGAGGTATTGATCGTTTTATAGGCCGTATTTATATCCTCGAGAGAGCTTTTTTCCGTCAGTAGAGCCGGGAGGTATTTACCGTATTGCTCATTGATCTTTGCGATCAGGGCCCGACGTTCCTCCGTACCCTCACCGGCCCGTTTTGTTGCATCAAACAGGTTAGTAAGTCCTCTCTCCTCCTGCAATACCTGAGCGGTAAAATCAGAAACGGCCTCATTTACTTTTTTCTGCTGTTTTTGAAGATTAGTCTCATACGTGAGGAGCTTGTAAATGCCATATCCAAGGCCAACGACAGCGGCAGTCATAGCGACATAGGGATTCGCTAGCATAGTCCTATTCAAAGCCGCTTGTACAAGCTCTAGCCGCTTTAATCCGGCGGATCTTAGAGCCTCCGAAGCTGTTATGGCCTTACCCGCTAAAACCGACTCGTATTTGATAACGGTTGACGCTTTTTCAACCGCCATACATGCGATCAAACCCGCTTTGTAGGTTCCGTAAACAGCCGTTAACTCAATAAGGATCTCCCCTATCTCCTTGTAATTATCGAGGACAGATCCGGCAATGTCGAGTACGCCTCCAAAAGCATCCTCGTTTTCCTCCCCGATCTCATTATATATCTGAGTTAACCGGTCCTGCAGGTTGGAGATCTTTCCCTCGAATGTTGCGGCGATCTTTGCGTTAGCCCCTGTTACCCCCTCAAGATCACCAAGAGATAACAGATACTCCCGAATAGCGGAAGAAGTATTCTTTACGGTTGTTTGCTGCTCCTTAAAGGTAAAAGTAACTTTATCATTATCTTTACTTGCCCGGATCCCGAACTCCTTTAAACGCTCCATTTCTCCGGTTTGCGCATCGATAATAGCCTCCGCAAGTTGATCGAACCCCTTTCCGGTCGAACTGGCAAGGTCGCCGAGTTTCGTCATTTCGGTATAGGTCGGAACAAAACCTTGATTAGCGAGCTTTACGAAGGATCCCGTTAACTCGTCTACCTGAAACGGTGTAGTAGACGCAAAATCCTTAATCATGCTCATTGCGGACTCTGCACGTTCCGAGCTTCCTAGCGTATTCTCGAGTACGGCTTGAAAACGCTGGAACTCACCCCGGACTGTTAATATATTCGTCGCTAGATCCTTTAAAGTATCAAAAGTAAAATAGGAACCAACAGCCAACCCCAAAGATTTAAAAGAGGTATCCATACGCCCAGTTTCAGCCACCGTCTTATCAGAAAGCATAATAATACGACGTTCCATGTCCTCTAAAGTCCTCTTAAACTGAGAGTTCTCTATATAAGAATCGAAACTTAACGCTCCGTTATTTACGCTCATATTACACTAACTTTTTTAGATAGGCCTCGAGATCCTCTTTTTTCTCGAAAGTCTGATTAATAACTCTCTTTGCATCATCCTGTCCAGTCTCCGATTGACTGCTCGCTGAACTTTTTGCCGATGGAAAATCCTCAATAAACATTTGTACGTTGATCCACGAAATACCCCAGAGCAAATACTCATAGGTCCAATGAAAATGCGCACAAATCGAGGCTCTCATCCCCCACGGGCTACGCAACCCCTTTATCTTTACTCTTTCTCTATCCGATCTTCCGGATCCCGTGGGGCTGTCGTCCGGACTAGGGCAATCAATCGAATAGAGCCTACAAAATCCGCCGTGTTGGATAAGGTCTTTATTGCAAGAGTTAAATCAAACAAACGTTGCGGAGTAAGTTTCCAAAGAAACCAATTTGTCATATACCGGGAGAATAACCTAATTTTCCATTTCGAATTAAGGAAAGCAATAGCAACAACCCGAGCCATTAACTTTGCATGTTGCCCGGCCAACCTCCTAGCCTCTTTTTCCGGATTCGCTTTTATCTTATCCTCGTCAATATCGATTTGCAAATACAAATCAGTCAGATAATCTAAAGAGCCTAACAACTGTTGGCGGATAGTGACCTTCCAAGTGTGCCGCTTAAAAAACAATCTACCCGGAATTTCAAAATAGAGTCCCCTTGAAAGCAATGTATTGAGCGCCTGCCGTTCAACTTTCTTTTTAATTTCCTCGTCGTCCATGAGAGTAAAAGTTTATGCGGCCCTAGCACAAGATCGGGCCGCTTTGTTTATTACTCGGACACCGGAGCTACCGGAGTCCCTGTCATTTTAATTCTTCCCCCTTTTTTTGGCTTTTTGACGGTAAGAACTATATCCACAAGGAAAATTCCCGTTTTACTGAAAGTACCGTTCATTTTGGCGACCAATGAGGCCCGAGGAACCTCAAACGTACACCCTAGTTGCGGAGTGATCCTTGCCGCTTTCTCAATTACCGGCATCTTTTCCGGAGCTTCCCACACTCCATCTTTCGTTGTGCCTCCAAATACTTTTGCCATCGTCTCCGGACTCGCATTCATAACGGAAAAGTTAATCGTAGTCTTTCCTCTCTTAGAGATAGAAACGACCGGATCATCCTCCTCCTCACAGTAAAAATCCTGAGTTGTAGGATCCTCGTCAACCATCGTACAAGATCCCTCATGCGTTAAACCGAGAGTCTCATACTGACCGGGAGTTCCATCCGCTCCAATATCCGCCAGTTCTATTTTTGTAAGCCCCAAAGCCGTTACGGTAGGGCTAGCTTGTTCTGCCATATCAAATTGATTTAATTTAATTACTAAATACCTAAATCGTGTACCCTCGCCTCGAGACGTATATTCACCTTCCAAACGTCGAGATCCGGCTCCTTAATATCGGTACAGTTGGTGAACCAAACCGAACAGTTCCCGCATAGATATACCTCTTTGAGTAAAGGGAGAGCGATCCTTTGTAATTCCCGCATTCGGGATCTATTAGGCTGTTTTTGATTTTTATTATTAATTCTTACCGGGATCTCCGGAACATAAATATTTACGTTGATAGTTGAACGCTGAACGCTTTCATTAGATAAATCAATAGTACAGACAACAACGTCCTCTAGCTTAGAATCATCCGGTTTTTTAAGCGGATAAATATCTCCCGTTATCGCTTTTTTCAAAGCGGATCCGGAGAGATACTCGCAAATCATATCTACTATTTCGGCTGTCGTAATCATCCGTATTTACGTTTAATTTTATCGTCAATCTGTTTTAGCATGCCCGGGAGTTCTTTCTCTGCCAAGTGCTCGGCCGAGGTGAGGACATCACGGTTATTTGCTTCTACATAAAGCGCGTATTCCATACCGGCAACGACTACGAGGAGAAACCCTCGAGGATACTTTCCGGCGACCTCTTTCGCTAATTTCCGACCCTTCTCTATTCCTTCGTCACCGCTTTTTACTTTCTCGAAATTCTCCCCCATCGGTTTCCCGTTCAAGTAGATCACGTATCCAATACTCGAGCGGAGATTTCCGGTTTGATCCTCAAAACCGATTGTCTTATCGATCTCTCTCGCATGATTTACACATTTCTCACCAAGCCTTTGCAATTGCAAAATGATTGCTCGATTGATAAATTCAATACGCCTTGCCAGGAGTTGTTTTATTTCCTGTCGTGTATATTTTGGAACTATACCCATATCTTACAATTTTGGTTATAAGACTTAAAGCGCTTTACCGTCCCTTCTAGGATCGTCTCCCCATCCTCGGAGACAACCTTTATAGGCGTATCCGGATAGATAGTAGGGCAATCCTCGGGAGTCAATAAGATGGATTGGTAAACATGATTTACCCCATCCGCCCCCGTTATCGTCCTCCCCTTGTCTGAGGGTATCTCGTCACATTCAGAAACCAAGATCCAATTTTCAGACTCAGAGGAGATAAAATCGCCGTTCTCCTTACGTTCGGAGTCTGGCAGATTGTTGATATAAAGTGTATTTTTGTAGGGCATAGTTACCAACGGTCTGAGCAATCATTAATAAAATCACCGGTTGACAAATCACTAACCATATAGTCTAGATCATTGTCGGAAGCGTAAGAACGGATATAGGCGATCAAATCCCCGGAATCTCCAAAAGATTGTGAGGATCCTCCGTCACTTTCCGATTTGATCGTTACACACCCCCGGAGGAGTTTCACGACAATCTTAGCGACTTTGGCTTGATCGACTAAGGCAAACTCCTTTATCGGATCCAAACCGGCAAGGATTAACGCTTTCTCGATAGCAATCTTTGAGACTGTATATCTTAGTAAATCGGCCTTAACTGCTTGATAATTTGTCATAACCGGAGCCTTTTTATTTTTCCCACTTAGTATTCAACGTATCGACTAAGAAGGCCTTACAAGCGTTACCCCATGCGGGGAAAGCGTTCGCCAAACCCTTGGTCGTCTCAACGACCGGATCCTCTTCCGAGAACTTCTTAATCAATACATGAGAACGCTTAACCTTCATTGCTACGCTATCCTTTACCGATTCGTCCGCTAACGGAGCATGGAAAGTATTACCTTGTACGATGTCCGGAGTAAAGACGATAACTCCATCTTCGAAAGGTTCGACAACCGTATCAACACCCTTGATCTGTACAGTTACAAGAGATTCGATGATATGGAACTGGAAAAGCTTGTTTTTAGCCATGACTTTGTTAAAGGCATCAAGATCCGGGATCGTCTCGGTCTCCGTAACTTTAGAGACCCAACCGGCACAAAATTTCTGTACTTCGGCCGTTGCGACAATGTCGTCGAATGTTTCTTGATTACAAAAAGCATGAGCGAGAATGACACCTTTCTTTTTCCCGGCTTTCTTCAACGCCTTGAATTTGGTAATAGGTTTCGCCGTATCTGCATGCCCTCTAAAGGTCACATCTACACCGGAGAGCTGGTCCTCGGGGATACCAAACCGTACGGCCTCCTCCGTAACGATACCCTCGTTATTCTGCGAGTTGAGAATAATCTTGTTAGTCGAAAACGCACGAAGGGCCAACCATTCTATACGACCATTAACGCCATTCCAACAGGCCTCCGGATCGTCGTAGATCCAATCCATGAGGGCTTTTTGTCCTTCCTCTGTACCGGCGTAATGAACTAATTGATTGTACTCGTTAATATCGGTCTCCTCCTTGTCGTAGGCAACCTCGATCTTTGGAATATCCCCTTGATTACGAGATACAACCCGACGTGTTTTACGAGGAGCTCTCGAGTTAAAAGCCACAACGTCGGCAATCACCGGAACACTAAATTTAGTCCGGAGCTCCTTCCATGTCAGAGTAGGAGTAAATTTCAAAGGGAAAAGAGTCGGCCAATAAAAGGAATTGAGCGTAAACGTATCGACTACCGCTTTCATGTCCTTTTCAGTAAGGCCCTGTATTAATGATTGTTTCATTATCTATTACTTTTTTGCGGATTAAACAAAACGAATCAACGTAAGGAGCTTTTTGATCTCTTCGGAGATGGCGGCATCAATTGCAGCCTCACGGACAGACCCACGAACTACACCGTCGACGAGATGGTTATCTCCTTCTATTACGTCCATAGTAGTACCCGTCAAAAGGACAGGTGAGTATTTGAACTTGACTCCATCGTCACCGGCATTGTCTCCCTCGAACACGACTTCACCTACAGCGATAGCGCCTAAAGCGGTCGGGACCGTGATTGCATCATAACCGGCATTGGACTGATCTATTTTCGTGATAGCATAACCTTTCGATCCGTAAGCGAGAATATCGCCTACTTTGAAATTATGCTTTTTATCCACTTTGATAGACTTATCAGCCTCTCCAACAGCCGTATTAATACGAGCCGTTTTCGTTACATGATATAGTCCGTTGGAATCCTTACCGGCCGGAGTTCCGGCCGAGACACGCTTTTGAGTAAGATCCTTAACCGCAAGGGTAATCCCTCCCGGCACTGTCTCGATCTTATTGTCAAATACAATAATCTGCGGACTCTCTGTTTTAAAATAATTCTGCATTTCGTTTACTTTAACTATTAAACTTACAATTGTTTACCTCCGAGGGAATTGTCTTTTGCTTCGGCTTTTCGACTCTCAATAAAGGCCTGTGTTGCGGTCGAAATACCTTCTTTGTTAACTCCCCCGAGGACGGGTTTTGGAACTTGCGACAGGCCTTTATCTGCTAGTGACTGATTAAAAGCGTCGTATTTCCCCGATAGACTTTCGACAAACGCATCGACCTCGCTGTCGTTAGTGAACTCACGGCCTTCTATTGCAGGTCCGTAAAAATTCGGATCGACTCCTTTGTCTTTCAGTTTACCGAGTAATTTCTCTCCAAAGGCTTTAGAGGCATTTCCTTTTTTGAGAGTCTCGATCTCCTGAGTAAGAGGAGTTGTCGCTTTTTTTACGGCGGCTTCAATCAAAGCCTCCATGTTGGTAGGATCCGGATTCTGAGGATTCGGATTGTTTGGATTATGACCGCCCCCGGGTTCAGGATTATTCCCGCCTTTCGTTGTACGCCGGATTACGTCCGCTTCTCCCTGTACAATTTTCAGCCACGGTTCTGCTCCTGAAACCGCCGTTTCGATTTCCTCCTCTTTTGTTGTAGTCGCCCCCAATGTGTTTGCGACCTTCTCGTAAGTCGAATCACTTAACCCCATATTCGCATGGAACTTGTTTTTAAGCGCCGACTTGATTTCTTTTTCGTATGCCATACTTAAACTATTTAGTTTGCAGCAAATATAGTACTTTTCAACGTATTGAGTACATTAGACACGATAATATTCGCTTTTATTACACTACTCGAAGGTTAAATAAAACTAATTAGTTTGCATTTTCTGGTATTTATCTGCGTTATTTTGAAAATAGCACCTATATTCGCCGACGTAATCAGAAGTAAAACAGCCGTTAGGCATAAAATTTAATATTATGGTCGCAACAACAAAACTTATTGAGTCTTACGAAATCATTAAAAAAGGCTTACAGGCTGAAATCGAAACAGCAACAAAGGCAATTGGAGAGAATAATCTACTCCTCGTCGATGCTCCGGAATATCTTAAAGGTAAGATCGAGAAACGACTCGCTTCATTAAGAGAAAAAAGAGGTATAAGAAATGCGAGGCTCGTTTATATAACAGGTTTTATTGAGGATCTCAATAGTCTAAATCAATATCTCGATAGCGAAGCTATTAAAGAGAAGCAAAGCAATAAGAATGAACTTATTACCTTGTCGCTCCAAGAATGCGAGTTTATCGCAGAAGAGATAAGTAAAAATCAGAGAAGAGAAGAATCATTAAGTTCTTACGCTACGTTTGGAGTTGTTTATAATAAAGACTATAAATCACTTCGTCTCGATTATAAAAGAACAGGAGACCAACCAAGCTCATACCCGGAATGTTTCGGAGTAAATATTAATCTCAACAATGAATAAGAACGATCAAAATCTAATCGATAAGGCCTATCGGATCCATTTTACTGAATGGGATATGATCGACGGTCTAATTGATAAAGCCGAGAGCGGAAAAGCACGAAACAGGCTCAAATCAATCCAACTACAGAAATACCACAGGGAGGAACTCTCCTGTGATTGCTTATAAACAAACAATAACCGGGAGGAATGATCCTCCCACAATCGCAACAACAAATTATGGATAAAATTATCGACAAACTAAAAAAGATCCTCGCCTTGGCGGAACGAGGAGAGCAAGGAGAGGCCATCAACGCCCGTATAAAGCTCGAGAATGAACTCCGGAAACATGGGCTTACAATAGAGGATCTCCGGTCAGAGAACAAGACTTATCGCATATTCCCATATAAAAATAAAGACGAAATGACACTCTTTTTTCAGGTTCTCATATCGGTTTGCGGACGTAAAAGCGAAGAAACGGGAGATTCTCGATATAACTCTAAGAAAAAACAGATATATGTAAATCTTACAGACCTCCAATATATCGAGATACTCAATATGTGGGAGTTTCATAGAAAGCAGCTTAACAAGGAGAAAAAACGTCTCCTCCGGGATCTTATCGAAGCCTATGTAAATAAGCATGATATTTTCGATCCAAATGCCGAACCATCTCAAAAGGACGATATTGATTGGGAAAGAATTGCTCGTATTATGAAACTCGCTAACGGAATGGAGGATATTCATTATCGAAAATCATTAAATAAATAGGAGGATACAATATGGAAAAAGAATTACAAGCAATGAAGGAAAGTGAACTCAGGATCCTCGAGCTCACTCTAACAAAACAATGGTTTGATCTCATTTCCTCCGGAGAGAAAAAAGAAGAGTACCGGGAGATTAAAAAGTATTGGTTAAATAGACTCTTTAGCCCTTTGGCTAAGGATTACAAGCATTTACCGGAGTTTGCCGTAGGCCCTAGCCTAGACTCAACCAATACGCAAAAAATACCGGCATTTACTAAAGCCCGTGAATTTGACGCTGTTCGTTTTACCAACGGTTACGGTCAATCCCGCCCATCAATGCTATACGAATACAAAGGTGTTGAAGTCGGAACCGGGCGCAAAGAATGGGGAGCTCCGGAGGAAAGAGTTTTCATTATCAAACTAGGGAGGGTCCTAGAAAGGAAAAGAGGTAAAAAATGAGGATCAGACTCGCAAAAAAAATCACAACGAGACTTATCTCCCAATTGATAAACGATGCTTTTTTTGATGGGAAGTTAAATATTACTTTCCCATATTCTCGAGGGAAGAGGGAGACGGCCGATAGAATATGGACTAAAGAGGTTCAAAAAAGATCTAGGAAAAATCGGGAGAAACATATTTCTCTAAGCAAAGAAATAGCTAGAGAACTGAAGAGGAGATTGATAAGATTACAAGCAATAAGCAATAAACTATGAGATACTTGATTACAGGAGCCGAAGAACCTTTTATATCAAGTGATTCTCCGTTGAGAATACTTATTCTCCCGCAATATTGTGCAGTGAGTAATATAATATATACTACTGGTGTAACCCCCTGCCTCCTATATAGAGATAAGTTTCATTTTGAGTTTGATTTATAACTAAAAAAGAAATATAAGATGAAGAAACAATATATCATAGCACGTTATTTCAGAGGTTGGTACACAGAAACTATGTGTGAGCCTACCACAAAGAAGGACGCTGATAAACGATGTGCAAAACTTCAAAAAGAGGCATCTCCATTAACGGAGTACAAGGTACTTAAGATCGCTACTACACATAAAAAAGTAACTCTAATTTGAAAATCTAAAGAAATGAAGAAGAATAAAAGGGGTGTTTATCGCACACCCCCAAAGCGATTAAATGAGTCCAAGACTCTGAGCGACAAATATAATTTGAGCAAATTTATACGCCCAATCGATTGCTTTGTCAGCTATCTCTATATTATTCATAAACTTTTTCAGTTTAAATTAATGAGACTGAAACTCTATATAGAATTACACAAGTCTCTAAATAAAAAGACAGCTTTGATAGCAGAAGAGTACCGCTGCTCCGGCGACTGCTCTCCATGTCTTGAGTTTGATACTCATTTTAATTGGCAATGTCCTACTCTTCCACTATTACGCAGTACCATTGGCGCTACAAGGCTTAACTTCTCTGTTCGGGATGGGAAGAGGTGGATCCCTTGTGCTATAATCACCATGATTAATCTTCTTACTATTTACGTAATCTCTTTTGTAATTCCTCAATTAAGAGGAGCAATACGCCAGCCAATAGGCTCCCAATAAATGATTCTAACATAGAAACATCATGGTTAAGTTAATAAATAACTCATCTTGTAGTAATATGGATAATCTGACTGCAAAGATAAAAATATAATTAAAAAAATAATGAGTAAGGGTGACAATATATACACCTTCGAGGTCGGAAGTAAAGAAAACAGTTTCTTTTGTATGCGGCTAGCCTCCTTTTTAGATCGGGATCGAACTGTCGGGAATTTGGATCCCGATAGATACTCCGATCTTTGGGGAGAACGGTTCAACGAAGCAAAGGCCGGATTTTGTTTTTACCGGAAGGAATGCCCAGTATATAATAAAACCGTCAAAAGCGGTAATGTTCAACTTAAATTATTCTAACTTTATGGACTCTCAACAATTTTTCCGCCTCGTAGTAAAGCTAAGAGACAAACAAAAGGAGTATTTCCGGACGAGAACACAAGCATCTTTAAGGGAAAGTAAACATTTAGAGAAAGCTATAGATGAAGAAATTGAGAGAGTAAATAAGCTATTAGCCGAAAGGCAAGAGCCTAAATTATTTTGACAAATATGAAAAATGAAACTATATTTGTTGTTACCCAAAAGGATGAAGAAGGTACTCCTCTCGCTTTTGGTTCAATAAAGGCAATTTTCGACACTTTAGGAGAGGAGACTATTGGAATACCAATTCGCAATGTTTGGGGCCGTATATCAGCCAAAAACCCTGTAAAAACAAAGAGTTTAACTATACATAAAACAAACGTCGTAAGGAGGCGACAGAAATAATGGCGGGACAGGATCTTTATATCAAGCTCTGTGAAATGGAGCTATTTTCGAAGATTGAAGAAAAACGAGAGTATGCTCGGGAGCTTCAAGCGGCATACAATCATATCGGAGAGGATCTTTTTCCCTTACTCGAAAAAGCCGAGATCGAAGGAAAAAAGATTGTTGTTGAATATGGAAAGGGAATAGACCAGATCCATGATATAACAATAAGATAGATAGGCTATTCCGGCCTCTCTATCTTTCTCAAATCTCTTAAAAAATCGAATAAAAGATTATAACAGTTTACAAAAGACTGCATCGTGTCTAAATCAACAATTCCTATAACTTTTTCTTGATCTTCCATAAACCGTAAAACAGTTCTCTTTAAGGAAGGAACATAAATCAATCGCCCATGAGTATATTTATTTCTATCTAATATAAATTGGCAAAAAACCTTCATAATATTTGGTTGGTACTTAGGGCATACTATATTTTTCCCTTTTAGGATATTCTTATCAAGCAAGTAACTCAATAAATCTCTATGCCCCATAAAATCTAACTTCTTATAAGATTTCGCATATTCAGAGTTGAAACATTCATCGTCAACGAAATTATCCGCACAGACACTACATTTTTCCTCGTACAACTTTTTATGATATTTATTCCAGAAATATTGTTTTACAATTTTCTCCTGATAAAATAAATCATTTAAAGACCGGAGATCTTCAAAAAGCCTCTCTCCTAATCGGGCACACACACCTAAGCTACTTTCGATACAAGCAAGCAGTAATATCAAATTCTTATTTTTCAAAAGAGCTAGATCTTCATTATATATATTTAAAGAAATTTTTCCTCCATTTAACGGAGCACGATCGGATGTTTCCAAAATAGAAATTATACAAGGAACCTCTAACTTCAAATTTGTAATCTGAGTATATGCATCTTTCAGTGTTATCTCTAATCCAAGCTCCATTTGGATCGGACTAGGGCTTTTCAAAATAAAACGATTCATCTTTATATATATTTTTTCGCAAAGATACATTAATTCACACAAACCAAAGAAATATGACTCATAATATTTATAACCAACGATTATTTTTATATTTTCCAGACTTGATCTCTTCCTTAATCGTATCAACAAGTTTTATCATTTCGTTGTATAAATCCGGAAAAGCCTTTTTCATTATCGGATTGCCGCCATAATAACACTCAAAGCAATGCGAAAGGAACTCCGTTTCAGGCATGTGTTTAGCACTTTTAAAATAGGCCTTTGTATGTCCGTATCCATAGTTTACATTGAGCGACATAAGGGTATCGGCCGCCGAACTGGTATATTCCGCTAAATCCTTCAAAGAGAAACCGGCAATTCGTTTGAGTCTTTCGTCCGAGATCTGGCCGATCCTAAAATATTTCCCCTGTATCGGATCGTACGAGTATTTACCCGACCGAAATTTATCCCACTTGGAAATAACTTTTTCAGCCTTCACGTATCCGGCACTATTTACACCATTTACTTTTTTACGTAAAGCGGATCTCATGCGTTCCATTGTATCTCGGACAGCTTGACTCCGATAATTATACCGTTGAGAGTGTATCAAATGACCCACTTCATGATATATAATTTGTGATTGGTGTACATTGCTCTCTTTGAAACGAACGCCAAGATCAATATTAACCGTCCCTCCTGACTGATAGGATCCTTTAGGCGAATGTGTAACTTTAGGCGGCGACTCCAATAGATCGTAAAACGTATGATCGATCTTTTGCGGCCATTTCTGAAACTCTGGCGAACACATAGGAGATATATACTCTTTTGGAGTAACAACCGGCTTTACTATCTCTGGATTAACAACCCCTTGAGCCGAGCTCGGAACTTTATTCCGGAGAATAAGCCCCTTTGAGAGATTCCCTTCTTTAAAATTGTCCCGGATCCAGTACGGAGTAGAACTCCATCCTTTAGCCCTATCAGCATTTTCTTTTACCCAATCGTCGAAACCTTCGGGTACATCAGTAATTTTATTTACTGAATCGATTTTATCCGGATACTCACCATCTAGTATCTTATCAAGAAGGCCGTCGATCTCTTTATCGTCCGCCAGTATGGAAACGATATAGCATAGGCAATGAGGATGCCAACCCCGAAAAACAAAGTCTTTTGGATACCTACCGGCTAGGGTGTCGCAAATATCGTTACAGGGATGATTATTCGAGAGCTTGACCTCAAAGCCGACAACGAAAGGGAGAGAGTTCCATCGACTTTGATCGGCGGCTCTATATGCCATATTTGGCTCGGTCCTAGCTACACGCATAGCGTTTTTATAGCTTGATCTATACATACCCCGTCCCGGATGATAGGCCTCGGCCGCTTTCGATAATTGTAAGTTTCCTCTCTTATCCCGGACACGCCGGAAAAGTTTTTCCGGTTTCTGCAGGAAGGAACGGAGGTCACGGGAAAGATGAGCCGCCGACCTCCCCTCTCCGAGAGCCACATCGATCCCTAGTTCGATCTCCGCTTTATATTGGCCGGTACATTTCCAAATACGATCCGAAAGGCCTAACCCGTTTATCTTTCTATTTTGAAACTGATCTAGGGCCTCAAGATTATGATTATAATATCGTTCTAACTGCTTTTTAGAGAGTAACCCCGACTTACTCCAAATCCGGTCAACGAGTAAATCATTTTTCTTTTGAGACTCTTCCCACTCCTGCCGGGTTCCCCGATTTATATAAGCGACGACCTCCCCGGAGATCTTTGTCATGAGCCGGCCGACTCTTTCCTTTGTCTCCGGATAATCATCAAAAGAAAAGATCTTCTCCGGATCGTAGGAGGCGGATCCCGCAAGTTTGGCAAACTCTTCTACGTATTTGTCATATATGCGTGTGACATAGCCTCCGAACTGCGTAGACCGGATCAAATGCTCGAGATAATACTCCCGTTCCGTTTTTCTTTTCTTTGCCATAGGCTATATTACATTCCTTGTCCGAAAACGTCGTAAGTCTGTTCTTTCTCCATCTCTTCGACGATCTGATTATATTCCGCCTCCGGATCATTTGATAGATCGGCGAGCTCGACAGATCTCTTTTGAGAAACAACCGGCCGTCCTCCGTTAGCCGTAACGAGAGTTTCAACCCATTCCTTTTTATCATCGATCATAAACGGAGTGAATTTCGGTTTAATATTAACCTCCTCTGCGCTCTTTTTGAGTGAATTGTTCATTACCCCTATATAAGATCTAACGATCGATAAACGCCGTAGAATCACGTCCTCGAAAGTCTCGATCTTATCGTAACATTTGAGGTGAGCGTCCATGAATAAAAGTTTGAGGGCAACGCCGGATATATTGCCGAGGCCTTTCACCGACTCGAAAGATATATCCGGAGTCTGAGTCAAAGAGTAGATTAAGCGAAGTAATACCTCAAATTCGAACTTAACTCCTTCCGGAGCATGATCCCATGATAGATATTCTGCTTTCGTGTCCTTTTCCCCTTCGATTACCGCTCCGCTCTCCCCTTTCTTAGACCAGCCCTTAACCCGGCCATTTACAAATATTTTGGGTGACGAGTGATAATCATTCGTATCACCGGCATTAGAAAGGGCCTTTTCCAGCCTTTCGATAAGTGGCTGAACGTCTTCCCACTCGGTTTGTTCCTGTGATACATAAACGATCGGGATCTTACCTATTGGGTTTTCGATAGCCTCCCCGATTTGCTCCCATTGACCACCCCCGGCCTTTTCGTAATGAAGGAAATAATCGGCCGTATAGGTGTCAAAATAGGCATGTTCCTTGCCTTGCTCATCGTCCGTATAGTATTGGCGAGAAAAAGCGATCATATCCCCGTACTCGTCAAAAAGAGGATATAACTCGTCACCCTTTCCCGGAGACCAAATAACCGACCGTAGCTTGTGTCTTGACTCAAACCCGTATTCATTATTCGGGATCGACAATGTAATCGGATACCAATACTCTGCCGCTTCTTTGTAGGAAAAAACAGCCCGGGCCAGGCGACGGTTAAAACTATTAATCTTATTCTTTGTAAAGATCAGATCGATAATTTTAAGGATCTCCTTCGATTTCTTATCCTTTCCGGCTGATAATGTTACCGGGTTTGCAAAAAGGAATGAAACAGCAGAGGACACGATCTTTTTTTGCAAGGCGATAACTGCCCTGTTCACCTCTTCGTAACGAACAGTTATTTTCTCTGTTTTCTTTTCTCCGCCGACAATGATCGTCCGCTCCTCCTTTATTGCCTTATCCGGTCGATAGATCCGGTCATTGATCTTATGTCCGTCCGGATTATATTGAGCGGACAGTTTCTTTACATTGGGAGCGGGCGCACAGTTACGACGACTTTTTAATGTTGTAACCTGTTGAGCTGGTGTTTTACCTTCTAATACTTTTGATAAATCCATAGCTTATATTTTTAATCGAAATAATCTCCGAGGTCGTCTTGTGCTCCGTCCTCTTTGTTGTTATAATAATCTATTGCATAGCATAGTACATCGACATATTCGTCGTGAGGCTTTGCCGGGAAACCGCAAATTTCCTCGATAAACTCATCGGCGAAATAATCGTCGATCACATAAACCCGACCGCATTCGATAGTAGGGGAGGCCGCATTCAAACGTACCTCTTTGCTATCTGTAGGAGTCGGCGTTCTCGTTACATTGATACCAGTATTCCTTTCGATCGACTGGATGACAGACAATCCCGAGGCTTTCGGCTCAATCCGGAGCGTACTATCAGACGTATAACCGTTCTCTAGGATCCATTTAGGTAGCCAAGCGAGTAGATCTGGAAAATCAAGATTGACCTTTTTTCCACAGACAACATAAATATCAAATCCGATCTTACATACACCGATAATACCCGTAGGATCGTTCTCCTCTTTCTCGGTGTAAGCCGTATCACAAAAGAAATGGATCGGCTCGTATTGCCGGAGTCGTTCAAACTCGGCTCTCGAGATTTTGCGAAACCATTCCTTTTTAATGATGTTACCACCGTCAGCCACCGGATTTTGTCCGTATTGGCCGGAATACCCACGGGATCCGAGATCAACCTTTGCCTCGTCGAGAACCTCTCTATTAAGTCGAGCCGAATCCAATAACCCTTCTTTGTAATAATCCCGGAGTTCTACCGGTTTCACGTCTTTGCAATCCTCAGCCGGTAAACAGATATGCCGGATATTTGCCCCCTTCTTTTCTAGCAAATAACCCGTTACGTCTTTTTCATGGAGCCGTTGCATAATCGTTATTGTCGGAGTATTCTTTTTATTGACCTTACGAGAAGAAAGCGTTTTTGTATGCTCGTTAGCGGTCTCTCTCATTGTTGCAGAATAGGCCTGTGCAGGGTTGAGAGGATCGTCGTTAATAATAACATGCGCATGCTTTCCAGTGATAGTTCCACCAGTTGATGTTGTGTATCTTGCCCCTTTTTTTGTATTTTCGTAGTTCTCTTTACCCGACTTATCCCGGCGTAAGGCAACCTCCGGAAACAAACGCCGATATTTATCTGAGGTTATTATATCACGACTCTTAATCGCATGCTCGGTCGATAGGTCTGCCGAATAGGAATTTGTAATAATCCTAATCGTCGGATCTTGCGTCCAAAGCCATGCCGGGAACATAATCGTTACGATCGTCGATTTCGTTGTCCCTGGAGGGATATTGATAATAAGATCATAAGGTTTTTTCTCCCGGTTTATGATATATTTAGCAAGGATTTCAAGCTCTTCACATAAGTACGGGATATGCCAATTATATTCGGGCTCCTCCGGAATTATAACCGACCAAAAAGATTGTACAAACTCAAAAAGGGAAGCAATACAGGCCTCTCTTTCTACTTTTGTAAGCAAACCTAATACATCAGTCGATTTTCCTATCCTTTTCATTTACTCTACTTTCCGGGCTAACTTCAATAACTCGGCCTTTTCTTCCGGTGTTAGTTTGTCTATATCTATATCAGAAGAACCGGGAACCAACGGAGAGCCATTCTCGCCGGTTAAGATCCTATGTTCCGGAGCATAAAGCCCAAGAAGTTTAGCCCTTTGTTCCTCGCATTTAAGCATGAGTTCCATATAGCGAGGATCTCCCTCTCCTAGCTCCTGAATCTTTTTCTCCTCACGCATTACGGTAATAATATCGGCCGGGTTATCAGTATCCCCTTTTCCCCCCTTTTTACCGATAGGGACTCCTTTGCGTTTCGTATCGGTCCGGTAGCGATCCTTTCGAGATCGATCCCACTCGAGCCGGGCCTCCTCATAATGCTGCCGATTGCGCTCGAGAAAGAGAGTAACCGCTTGATCCGTCTTATCGAGCCTTTCAGACCGCCACTGTTTGAGGAGCGTTTCTATATCATCATGAACTGTTTTAAGGCTATACGAGCCCAAATCCAGCCGACGGATAACCTCAGACCGTATTTCCCGGAAACTCTTTCCTTTCGAATATAATTCCGAAACGATTACGAGCCGGGCCTCCTTTTGCTTGCGACGTGACTCATAAGCCTGTTGTTTTTCTCCTCCTTGCATATCAATCGATCTTCGATAACCATTGTAAATAAATCTGATGGCTAATATTTGCCATCATTACCGGAAGGACAGACCTCCCCATGACCGTTACGGGTATCTGATCGAGAAAATCATAATCCAACGGGAACGTACAAAGGAGCCGGACCTCCTCCCCGTTGAGCTTTCTCTTTTGGAAAGGATGAACAACCGAGGCCGTAGACAATCCGCTCGAGGACTCCGTTATCGTAAAGCAAGGTTTACCCGGGTGCGGCTTGTGGAGATTAAAAAACCGGCTCGACTTCTCTCCTACTTTCACGTTATCCCATTCCGGACCGATAGCATATTTTTCGATACTGTACTCGGAGTTACTAGGATGGTTCCAATACTTCCGGGTTATATCGAAATTTACCTGAGGGCAAGCGAAAGACATATCAAGCGCCGGGAGATTATAATCTTTCCGTAGTCCAATAATGAAAATACGGTTCCGGATCTGCGGGATCCCCATAGATGCGGCATACAAAAGAAAAACTTGTATTGTGTAATCCGAGGATAACCGGTTTACGACGTTTTTCAAATAAACCTTTGCGTTCCCTTTCGCCAGTCCTGAGACGTTCTCTAAGAGGAATACTTTCGGCCGGAGCTTCTCTATTGTTTCGGCATAAACGTAGACTAGATCGTCCTTAACCTGCTTTTTCCCTTCGTACTCCGAGACCTTTCCCCAAAGTCTTTCCCGGGCTCCGGAGGTAGAAAAGGCAGCACAGGGAGGAGATCCGTCGAGTAGATCCAGTTGATACAATTCAGCCGGGAGGTCCGTCCGTTTGTTGAACTCTCGTATATCCTCCTCGTAAAAATATTTCGGGTGATGATTTGCCCGATACACCCTCGAGTAGTGCTCGGTAAACTCAACCCCTCCGAGGTGATCGTAACCGGCCAACTTGTACCCCATCGTACTACCTCCCCCACATACGAATGTCCCGAACACCTTTTTACCGTGATACGGGACGACGAGAGGATCCGAAAGCCTCCATTCAAGTGGGAATATGTTTTCTGTTACTTTAAACATAAATAGCCTTTGAAATTAAGTGATTGAAAAAATGGCTCAACAATGCGAAAGCCCGCACCGATAAGCATTTCGTTATTATCAGAAGTCTCCAAACAGGTCATTATCTTACGAAGGTCGTACTCTTTAGAGAGGATCTCTTCCGGTGTGAACTGTTTGAGTTTGTTTGAGTAGTTCGAGAAAGTAAAAACCTCCTGAACGAGTCCATTATGAGCGATCTCTTTCTCACAAAAGATAAAAGCCCCATTTCGACCGAGTGAGTCGTATATTTTCCGAAGGAGATCGAACCGTTTATTTACATCGATAAACTGCAAAGTGAAAATCGAATAAATCAGGTTGGACGGCGGTAGACTAAAATTAGGATCCGTAATGTCCTGCCTCCGGAGGTCGAGCCCAGGGAGGAAATTTGTATCGAGCAAGTCGTAACCAATCGCATTACACCCGTATCTCTCCCGGATTGCCTTTACTAGCTTTCCGGAGGTACAACCTAAATCGATCGGAACCGTCCCGGACTTGATAAAAAAAGAGGAGAGATTTACAATCAATGAGTGTAATACCTCATAGCCTGTAATCGATCCGGAAATATGATTGTCAAAATCGCCGATCGTATCAAATGAAAAAGGCCTTACTCGGTTCATAGTCCTAGCAATTTAAGGAGGGCCTCCTCCGGTGTACCGGCAAGCTCAGAGAGTTTCGCCTTTACCCGGTTATAGACACCTTCCGAATACTTCAATTTTAGCGTTACCTCGTCGCTAATATCCCCGACGTTGATCTCCTTGTTTTTCTCCGAGTAATCGCTATCATCGGACCAGACATCGACTCCCCATTCGATAAGATCCTCATTGTCCCACTTATTCGCCAGTTCGTCATTATCCCATTCTCCATATTCGATATTATCCTTTGCGATAAATTCCCGACGCTCCTCCTCGGTTAGATCCGATGCATCCCCGACCTCAACGACAGGATCTTTTTTCCAGTCAAGCCAATACTCGAGTAATGCGTCACGCTCGGATTGAGGTTTATTAATCATTTTCCGGGACTTTTCGATTATATCCCTAATCTCGTTAACGGACATATCCAAAATAGCCATGAGGCCCCGGAAACGCATATTTCCGCCAAGTGCGATTATGTCCTTATCGACAGTAATCGGACGTAACTCCAACATTTTAGGAAATACGACTAAAGAGGAGATCAGTTTATTAAATCGCTCCTCTTTGATTTGCCTCGGATTATCTTCGTTGACACGTATTCTAGTAATGTGCAATTGTTTTGTTTTCATAGGCTTTTCTTTGTTCACAAATGTACAAAATTGAGTCTAATAGACACAATTATAAGTAAAAAAATTACATATTTTCCACCGTTGACCGGATCAGGTCCAACGTTGCACGAGATAAAAGTGTATCCGGCGTTACCCGGAGTAACCTCCAACCGAGGGAGGTCGCCGTATTGTATTTCTCCATATCGCCGAGAAAGCCTATCGGCCGGGTATGTCTCCCTTGTGTATAGACTCCTCCCTCAACTTCTATAGCGATCTTAACCTCTGGTATTGCATAATCAAAGCGCCATCGGCGAGTAGGAAAAAACCGTAGCTCTTTGACACACTCGAGCCGGAGATCCGATTTAACCAACCTCGTAAAAAGGTCGGCCGTCGGCTCCGGCTTTCTATTACTCGACCTCATATTTCCTCTGAATATTCATATACTTGACAAAAACTAGAATTTCATTTGAAGTAAGTTCACTCTCGGGATATTGCTTTAAGGCCTCCGAAGGATCGAGCCAATACCGGTTATCTCCATCGACAAAGTACTCGCTGTTATAGCGGGGAACCTTCACGACGTATGTACGAGCATGCCCGTTACGATCTTTCAATAAATCGACGAGGGTTCCGCAAATAACCTCCTTATCATCTTCCGGGACCTCTCCGGATCCCTTCCAAGCTAGAAAGACGATTGGATCTCCGATCTCGTAATAGGGCCGTACCCGTTTGCAATTGATTACTGCTGTAGCTTCAAGTCGTAACGTCTTGAATACTTCCTGAACTGTTTTACGGTAGTCGCACCGGTTGTTGTCTGCACAATACTTGCAGGATCTTACCATTCCATACATAAGGCATATATTTTTGTTGATAATTTTTTCAAAGCCCCTTTGAAGCCCCTTGATAGCCCCTTGCAAGCCCCAACGAAGGACCTAGCAAGCCCCTTTAAAGCCCCTTCGGGTTTATTGAATATCTTATATTTATCCGCAGCCACTAATTGAGGTTGCAAAGGTTTATGGAAGCACATTTGAGACAACCAAACACGCCCATATAATAAGACTAGGAACCTTTCCTTATTCGAGAGTTTCCAACAACTAACGACATGACCGTAAGGTCCATCGTCAAGATAAGCTGGGAGAGGGAGGTACTCCTTTTGTCCCTCCCCAAATACGGTGTTTTGCTCTTTAAATTCAATCGGTTTCATTTTTTAATCGTATTATATATTCGATTCATTACAAGTAAGATATAAGACAAAATATCCGCTATCATCATTAGGAGGGACTCCGTACGGCTCACCCAACAAAGGATAAAAGCCAATACGGAGAATATAACTAGACAAAAGAGTACTTTAACCTCGCTGTTTTCCATTTTATTAAAGCCTAAAGTGTTAGTTCTATTGCTCTTGCGATACGTTCCTCGTCTGCTAGTTTTTGATCCAGGACAGCGACAGAAAGCCGACAATTTGCATCGTCGTTCAGGTTTACGACCTTACCAATACCCCGACAAAGGTCCTGAGAGAGATCGTCGATAAACTTTAAAGGCTTATCCATACGGAGATATGCCATAGATGGGAGATCCGGGTTAATAGAGTGTAGTTTCCGGATCCGGGCCTTATGAATCTCGACTGATAAACCAATTAAGGCCCGAGCTTGCTCAATACGGGAGATCGCCGTAGATCTTTCGATACAGTTCTTATCGAGGTATTGCTTAATAGACCAAAAGATTTTCTCTATATCGAGATTGATCTCGTCGACGATCCGACCGACAGACCCCTCGAGGAACTTTGCCTTATCTCCATAAACGGAGTAAGTCATTCTCTCGAAATTCTTCGTAGCATTAATAAGGGCTTTTGTCTTTCCCTTGATGTTTTGCTTAAAGAGTCCGTCCTCCTCCAAGCTCTCGGGCAGGTTATAGACTGCGTTAGCTGCGATCTTAATAGAAAATAGGATATTATAGGTCGAAGCGATAATAAGAGCTCTATGTTCATTAAAAGTACTATCGACAGCCTTTTCCCTTGCCTGTACACGTTGTTGATACTCGTCGTAAATATTTACGGCCTCCTGAGCCTTTTCTTTCGCTTTTGCGGCCCGTTGCTGTCTCCGGTTAAACTGTACGGAGACTTTGTTCTTCTTTGTTTGTTGTTGCGATTGCATAATTATAACTGATTTATAGTTTGTATTGCTTTGTATATTTCAAATGCGACTTGTGGAACTATCGCATTTCCATAGGCTTTTATTGACTCTTGTCTCCATTTTGTGAAAGGAATGGCAAGGTAGTCCACATCAAAGGGTAACCCATCATTTCTTCGACAAACAGGGGGTTGAGTTGGGAAGTCTTTCCATCGTTCTGCTGACAATGCTGGCCAATCATTACTGGTATATTGCATAAGGCATCGTCTCTTCTTTTCCCGTTCTTCCGAACTAATCCTGTCGGTGATACCGATGGTTGATAATCTCTCATTGTCGGAGTCGGCAAAAGCCCTGATACAGCAAGATCGTTCAACTCCATTGTCCAGCCTTGCGATATTTTCCTCCTCGATCTCCCGTCCGTTATTTTTGAGCCATGTTTGTAGCTTCTCGCCGTAGGTGTCGGTAGCGTCTTTTTGTAGGCCGCCTCCGGTAATCCCTGTTGTTTGCTGTTCGGTCCCCTTCGCTTGAAATCTTGGGCTGTCGGAGTCGGATATAACATATGCTTCACCGCTCCCTCCAAACCTAGACGGCTGCTCGTGCCGTTCTGGTTCCTTATCCTGATCGTATTGTTCCTTGTCACGAATATCTCTCCTTTCCCCGAATTGAAGCCCTCTTGAGCAGTTGGGGTGGGAAGTAGTCCAAATGCCGCTCCCGATGAAAGATTGTTCAATTTCTTTCCCGTACGATCCTTGAGCCGTTCCGCCGCCTTCATGGGATGCTCCACGATCTCCATCGCCCTCGGAGTGGGCAATAAACCATACCCTGTCTCTCCTGTGCGGGGCTCCGACACCGCAAGCTGGAATAAGAATCGGCTGGACGGAATATCCCTCACGCTCAAGATCTCGGCATACGGTCTCGATAACATATTCTTGCTCGAGTATCGTTTCCTTGTCAGCCTTGTCGAAAAGAGAGGCTTGACTTTCCACCGTAACCTCACTGCCGGGTTGTACCATCGATAGGATTCCAGCAACGTTCTCACCAATGACCCAAGTGGGTCGTATCTCTCGTATAGCACGGAGCATTTCCGGCCAGAGGTAACGGTCATCCTCCTGTCCTTTTCGTTGTCCTGCGACTGAAAATGGCTGGCAAGGAAACCCTCCTGTGAGTACGTCAACCTTCCCTCTCCACGGAGTGAAATCAGTTCTTGTAATATCGTCATACTGTTTTGAATTTGGGAAATGATATTTTAGCACCTTTTGACACCAAGGATTGATCTCACAATGAAAGACGTTTTCCCATCCCATAAATTCGGCCGCCAAATCAAATCCTCCTATACCGGAGAATAGCGATGCATGTCTCATTCCTGTTTATCTTTAATCCCTATCTTTTCTTTAAAACGCTTGATAACGTTCGCTTTATTAGCTCCAACAGGAATCAAAATCCATGTTCCCGGCTTAACCTGAACCGGGACCTTGCTCTCGTCCCTTTTCTTAACCTCTTCAAGCAACCGGAGAGCCTTATCCCGGGCATTAAGCGTTTCTTCTGCAAATATGGCTCCCTCCTTTGCGTTCCGCTCCGGCTTGGATCCAAAACCATACTCATTGCTCTTATCTTTGGGTTTCCGTGGCATACTTCTTTTCGATATTGATTAATACTCTGTTCAACATAGCGTAAGCCGTGAGGATGGTATCGACTGAAACCTCCTTTTCGCCGGACCGCTCGAAATATTGCTTACTCCCTCCGTGAGCGAAATAAAGGTTCCCGTCTTTTTCCGATTGCCAAACGTATAGATAGCCATTAGCGGGGAAATAATCTCCGGCTGTCTCTATCTCCTGATTTTTCCAACTGATACCGTTCTCGAGAGCGATTCTCATAATCTCGGAGACTCTTTTGTCTCCTCTCTCGAAACGAATCTTTATGTCCTTTAGGAATGAGGTAACAAACTCTTTTCGCTTTTGAACTATCTCGTTTGTTTTCAATGCGTTCATTTCGTGCAAATCGTTCTGATAAATCATTGCGAACCAAAGTTTTTTAGCGGTCTTTACCAACAAGGAGTTAACCCGGTCCTTTTGGACGTATATAGCCCTACAGGTAAGAACCATGATTATCTCGATCAAGATCCGGAAAAAGGGAGGCATCCAATACGGAGCCCATTTCAGCGGATTAACCGGTCGGAGATTGAGATTTTTTATCTCCTCATTTGCCGAAGAAAACTTGTTAATAACTTCGATCTTATTCAGACCGGAAACTCTTCCGAAATTAAAAGTTCTAATTTCCTTTTTTAAGTCGATTGAACTTGTCTCATTTTTTTTGTTGTTGCTGCTCATTGTAGTAAATCGTTTATAGTTTTATTTTCTGAAATTAGCCTATTGAATAACCGAATAATAGAGATCCTTTTCGCTTCTGCTACCGCTCGGCTTTTAAAATCGTTTCCAATCCGAAACCGGACAATATCGTCGTATGAATCAATCGCCTGATTTGTGATTTTATCCGACCGTGTTTCTATCCTCTCGTTGGACTTCATTCCTGTTACTACCCTCTTCGCTTCCTCGTAAATTTCGAGCTTCTCCGAACGTGAGAGATCGATTATCCCTTTATCCTCGAGATAGGCATACAAGAAAGTCGGATCTCCTATCAGGCATTTGCTTTGTCGGAATTTCTCAAAAGTCAAACAAGCGTTACCTCGTCTCCTTCTTTCCAGCGTCTCGGAACTAGGAGCGGATACGGGAGGTAATGCCAAGACTTTTTTTTGTGCTAAGGCCTCTTTTCGCTCCGTTGAGTAGTGATAACTCCGGATCCAGTCCAAAAAGGTAACGACGTTTAGGCCGAAATAATCGCCGTAGTCGCGTTTTACGCCCTTGTCTAAGGAAATACCTATCTCGCCTATAGAAAGTCCCGGAAATCGAACGAGAACGGCCTTTGCGAGCTCTCTAGCCATGAACTGTATCTTATCCGGTTCGGTTTCCGTCGATTTAAGGGCAAAAACATAGCCGATTGAGGTAACAAGCTGGTTGTATAGCTCGACGGGCTTCATGTCCTTGACCCGAGGCGTTGAAAGAGCCTCTTTGATTGCCGTTAAATCTTCCATATCGCAAATCAGAGTTTAAATTTTCCGTCGTCCTTCGCCAATGCTCCGGTAATTGTCTCGTTCATCCGGTCGAGATAGCCTTTTGATCCCGGTTGTGCCTTGCTCCCTTTTGTCGGCCCTTTGTTATCCCTCCGTAGCCAATCCCGACACGTAAGGTTTGCGGATTGGTTTTTCTTCGTGAGAGGAGTCCAGTTGTGCATCGCTTTGATCGTGGCGTAAATATCTTCCGGGGAATACTCCGCAAAAAGGCGCTCGTACTCTTTCCGGGTAAAGGGCTCTTTCATCTTTGCGACCCGGGGAGCGTTTTTGTCTATCCACTCCTCAAAGTCCGTAAATGGATCAACCTCCTCGACAGCCTCAACGACTTCGGTGGGACTTTTTTCCTCCTCTCCTTTTTCCCCCATACCCCCTATATTCTCTCCTATAGAGTTAGCTTTATTAAGAGAGAAAGAAGGGAAAGGTTTACCTTTACCTATACCTGTGGGGCTTGCTAGCCCCTTTGTAGCCCCTTCGAAGGGGCTTCTATCCCCCTTTAAAGCCCCTTCGGGTTTTTCTTCTGTTTTTTCTTCATTTTTTCCCTCTATGTAATCGACATCGAATAAGGCTAAAACATCGTCCTTTATCGCTTCGCTCAACAGTTTCAAATCAAACTTATCCGCATACAGTTTCAGACGCTTAATAACGCCCCTATGCGCTTTATTTGCGTGATTTAGTGGGATATTCTTTTGATGCTTAACAAAGTTCTTCAAGAAAACAATTGTTCCGTCGTGGCTATAAATCAAGCCCCTTGCAAGCTCCTTCAAAGCCTCTTGCAAGCCCCTTGTATCTATACCCGTATCAAAAGCGATCTTTCTAGGTGAGATCTCAAAAAATCCCGCAACGTCGCAATTATCACAAATGTACATGAATAGTAATTTTGCGGTAGGACTGAGTTCGATAAACCAACTATCCGACCATTTGCCTGTATCTGTAAAGCGATAAGCCATATCTCTGCATTTTTTTGGGGAGAAAGGCCGAAACCCTCCTCCCGGTTAAATTAGTTTTCTTACCCTGCGACTTTCTCCTCCTTCTCGGCCGGGACCTGACTAGCGTCAAACGGGAAAATATCCATAAGCTGAGTCTCCGTAACGGAGGCGATCCTATAGTCGGCCATCGTGCCTTTCATGCCCTCCTCGAGGACGGCAATAGCCTCTTTCAGCGTGCAAGCCTGGGAGAGCATTTGTGCGGCCGTTCTTTTCTCCGCTCCGCTCTTCTCGTCAAGCGTAATAAAGTAAACTTTAATCTTATAGTAACGGTCTCCGTTTTCGTTAAAAAATATCTCGGAAAGATGGGCTCTTTTTATGTCGGTAACTGTAAATTCACCGGTAATAAATGGGCGAATTTCTTCGATAATTCTTGCCTCTGCTTCTGTAAAAGAAAGTGCATCTACGAGGTAAGGTTCCGTTACTTTTTTTTGCATTCCGTTTTCGAGCATTTTCTCGAAATTAACGTTACATTGAAACCAATTGTGCATCATTTTATTTGTTTTAATCGGTGTATCTTTTTAATAAATATCGACAATCTTCTATCAAAATTGTATTCATTATTATTCAGCCTTTCTCCGGGAGGTGGCTGGATCTTTTCCTTTAGAATCGAGAGGTAATCCAGGATCGCCTCTCGGTTTTTGTTCGATAACTGATACATACATATAGCCTCTATTTAATCAAGAGGCGGCGTGCCCCTTGAACCTCTTTCGAGTATTCACTATATAAATCCGAATGAGCCGATTTGAAGGCTTTCTCGTCGAACTTCGTACCGGCTTTGGGAGCTTTGTAGGTGGCGAGTACGGCCCCGCAAAAATTAAGAGACTCAGCCTCTCCGATCGTCAATTTAACCGCATCCTCGATACGGTCCTTTTCCCCCTCGAGCTCCTTTATTTTCGCCTTGATCTTTTTAAGGCTCTCGATCTCGTTAGCAAGATCTCCGGGAGCCTCGACAAAAGACCCGGCGGTATGAGTCGGATATTTGAGGAGTACATCGTCCGCATTGGATAACGAGGGTTCATTTCCTCCGAGGATATTGTCGATATAGAACTTTTCTCCCTCTTCCATGAGCCACTCGAAATAATCCGGAACAAGAACTATATCCCGGTAATCGAAAGATCGTCCGGCCGATAGCCATGCAAGAGAACCGTTTTCCCGGGCCATTACGCCCAATTGATACTGGACCTGAGTAAACCAATACGGCGGGAGGTTATCTCCATCGACGCTCATTTGAGTAGTCTTACATTCTAGGATACCTTTATTATCCCCGGATCTTTTAGCGTCTCTCCAAAACATACGGTCGGGAGATACCCGGGCCCACTCAAAGTTAGGGTGGACATAAATATCCTCTGCGGCGGAACGGTTGATTACTTTACGGCCGCTCTCGTCCTCGTAGAAACGGGCGACGGCATCCTCGAGGTAGTGACCGGCTTTCATAAAGAAGTTCTCCTCTTTCGGTGGAACCTGTCCTGTTTTTCTTAACCAAAGTTGATAAGGAGTCTCATACGGGTTGAGTCCTACGATCGTTGCGATCTCCGAGGATCCGATCCCCGACTTTCTGTTTTCGAGCCACTGATCGTGCGATACGTTCTCGATCTTAATCGGTTTTGAAGTTGCTTGATATTTCATAAATTGTACCTCCTAGTTATTTGTCATTAATCGTTCAACTAATTCTTCTTTCATAGCCGCCAAAACTAGCGATTTGAAAGGTTGCTCTTTGTTGTCCAATGCGGAGCGGAGTCCGTTTTTTAAGACCTCGCCATAACCATTTATAGCGACAACACTAGTCACATTGTTTTTTTCCCCGTTATCAATGTTTTCAGCTGCGATAACAATAATCCCAACCTCTCTACTTCCTACCGGCACGAGGTCTAACAATTCTTTCGCCTTTTGACGGGCCTCATTCAAAAACTCCGATAGTTCGGGGGTCTGTTCATTCTGATTTACTTTGTTTGTATCCATAATTTGTTGTTACGATTGTGGGAGGATCGCTCCTCCCGGTTGATAAATAATATTATTTCTTTATTGTTGCTCTGCTTGCGGCTGTACGGGCCTTATTTGCAGGAGTATCGGAAGCCTGGGACGTTTGCTCCTGAGCCGGAGGATTAGCAGTCGTAGCTTTATTCTTTAGGGTATCTGCATAGGCAGCAGAGTCGTTCTTTTTCGCCTTGAAAGTTTCCTGTATCGTCGTAGTCCCCTCTTTGATCGCCGTACAAGTCGCACGGAGGGTAAGGAGTTTCTCTGCGTCGATACTCTCGACACAATCGGCCTCGATATATTGGAGGATCTCGTCCAACGAAACGCCTCGGGCCTCGAACCACTTGATCGTAGACTGTCGTTTCATTTCGTGATTGTTGGCCTCCCCGAGAGCAACCTGTTTGATCTCCTCGATCACCTTCTTTGTATAGGCCTTTGGTATGACCTTAAAGATTGCGTTACGGAAAGCGATCGCACTTGCGGCGTTGCCGGTAACGACTTGCATATCCTCGGAGAAAGTCTGCCCTTGCTTGTTGGTGATCCGGCGCTTTACCTCGGTACATACAGCAACGTTTGTTTCGAGATCGTGACAAACACCCTGAGCCGTGATAGTTTTCCCGTCATTCCCGATAATACGAGTCTGAACACGAAGGTTTCCCCAACTGGATGCAAAAATCTCCGCTAGACGAACGGAAAGCCCCTCGATCAATGAGGCATCGTTACCATAACCTCTTTTAAGAGCGTAGAAACAATCCTCGGCCGTTTCCTCGTCCATAGTAGCGAGGGCCCGGATATTACCCAATACCTTTTTGAGATCTCTCGGATACTGTTTAGCCGTTGCGATCTGAATGTCGATCTCTGATCTGTTTAATTCGGACAAGGCGCCCGTTTGTAATACTTCTAGTTCCATGCTGTTTCTTGTTATGCCTTTCGGCCGTTGTTAAATATGATATTCTGTTGTTAGCTATCGAAAGCGCCTCTATCTCCAACCGGGAGATTCGGCATTTCGACGTATTATTTCCATCCTTTCGGACGGTTAGGAGCCCCTCCTCGATCCATCGCTTTACGACTCCCTCTCCGTAGACTCGATAGGCTTCTCGTTTAGAAATAGTAGGAGATAAATCCCCTTTTGCAACCAATGTAGATGTTACCGCAATCTGAGCAGTATCATGCAAAAGGTTCTTTAGTTCGTACAAGTCGATCATCATTTACTAATTTTTAGCCCATCGAGATGCGAGAATGAAGAGTAAAAGATACCCAACCAGAAGAGCGATAATCCCTAAAGGATCCGGAGCAAAGTTCAAACACCCACATAGCACGATAACGATTAAAAGAATACGATCTATTAAATCAAATTTTGTTGTTGCGATTGGCATAGCTTGATTATTCAAATAGTTTGTTATTGTGTGCGTAGTCGATAAAGTCTCTCGTTGATTTCAAGTTGAGACGACAAAGAGCGTTTCGGCGGTGATTCTTCACCGTTTCAATTGAGATATGGAGCTTTTCGGAGATTTCCTCGATCGAATACTTATCGAATATCATTCTCATGATTTCCAACTCTCGATCGGTCATTTTAGTACTGAATTTAGGTCGGCAGATACAACGGTCGTGCTTACACTCCCCATGCAAAGGACATTCCATAAATTCAAAATTGAAAGAGCCCCATTCGGAAACATCGAGCGTATTATCATATTTCCCGAAATTGCACTTAATGAACCTCCGGACGATCAGAAACTCGTAATAAGTACGATTGAGCTTGCTCGTTACATATTCGTCACAGAGGGCTTTGAAAGCCTCGGGATAAAAGTCCATTATTGTTTGTAGGAACTCGGTAATAAAATCCCGGTCCTTCTCTTCCAATACACGGAGCTTATCTCCTTCACGGATCATAACATCCCCCTCGGGAGTATTATAAAACTCGATATTTCTCATAATTAGGCCTCCTTTGGATTAGGGAAAAGTTCCTCTACCGGCCGGCCGATTATACCGGCGATTTTTTCTCTGTCTGATTTACGAGGAATGATCTTTCCGTTAACCCATCGGGACGCAGTAGCGAGTGATACCCCGCATTCCTCTTGAATCTTTTTTCTGAAATTGACCTGGGCTTTTCCTAGATCCTCATAGTAACATGCAAGTGTCATATTTTCCATAATCTTCTGTTTAATAGATATTATTCAATTTGTTTTCTTTATCTTTGTGTGTGATTTGATTGTAATCACAATGCAAATATATATTCATTTTGTGACAACACTGTCATAATTTGACAATATTTTATAGTTAAATTATGTATAACAATATATCTATCTGATATACAAATGATTGATTTCGAGAAAATACTAAAAGCAAAAGGAAAATCAAAGGCAGACCTAGCACGTTTTCTTGATATAGATCCTTCGAATGTGAATAGAACAATAAAAAACGACAATATAACATTGTCAAAAATTGAAAACATCTGTTCATTCTTGGATATATCATTAATCGATGCTATGAGGATCTCCGGATACGACGATACTCCCGGCGTTATTCCCGAAGCAACCAAAAAGGAAAAGGTATCCGAATACAAGGATCTTTTGTTATCGCTCTCCGACCAGTTAGTCGATCTCTATCACAAAAAGATATTAGCCCCCTACTCAGTCGTTGAAGAGAAAGAGAAGGAAATAAAGGATCTAAACAGGGAAATTGGACGATTAGAAGCTGATAATGAGAGACTAAAAAATGACTTTCGTAGAGAAAGCGAAAGAGCGCCCCAAAATAACACAATTCAAGACGCTGATAGTATTAGTTATAAATTACCTGAAAACGATAGTTTTGTCCGGTTTATAAATAACCCTGACTCAGAATCTTTTAAAGTAGAACATAAAGGAGCAGGATTGATCGCAACCCCGCTTTCTAAGGAAGAAAAAAATAAAATTACGGATCAACATAAAAAGAGGCAAGTAAAAAGCAGATCATTTACAATGCCTGATAAAGAATCAAAAGCCTAAAATAAATTGATATGGATACACTATTTATGATCGTAGGCCTACTCATAGGCGTTTTACAAATCGTAATGATTGTAAAGTTTTTTCAGATTGCCGCAGACGTTCGGGCAATTAAGAACAATGAAAACGAAAAGGGAGTACAGGAACTAACATCAATCTCCCCGGACTTTGAAAAACGGTTTTACGCCGCTTATGTATCGGGAGACGATAAAGCTGCGAAGGATCTTCTTTTTGATGAGATCAGCAGATCCAAAGAGTTCGCTTGCCTACTGAGAGGAGGAAACGATACATATTTCAATCAGAATGTTGAAGAGATCCGGAAACGGTATTCCAAATACCTAATACAGATCAACGGATCTGACGAGATAAATTTTGAGCCATTAAAAAAATAGCATTTATGAACTATCACAGTAAAGAACCCAAAGAGGACGAGATAAAGGTATCATTAAACAGGCTTACCCCCGCTTTACTCGCTCAATGTAACGCCTCTATCAATAACAAGGTTTTGGATGCAATGCTAGACGGTAGGCAAACTGTTATCATAAAAAAAGCAGCGTTTGAAAAAGCCCTTAAAAAAAAGGCAATACAAGACGAAAAAAACGCCAAACTTTTCAAAACAGCAGAATTAAACAATGAAGGAATAGCCCTTGAAAAAGCGGGCAAGATAGAGGAAGCGATTTCCATATATGAGGATTGCATATCAATAGGTTATCCGGCAGCACATTCATATGAAAGACTTATGATTCTTTACCGAAAAGCCAAAGATTTCAAAAATGAGATTAGAATCATAAAAACAGCTTTGAAAGTATATAAAAAGGATCCTAAAAATTTCACCAAGTATAGTGAACGTTTAGAAAAAGCAATAGAACTTCAATCCAAACAATCATGACTATAAACGAAAGGGTAGCTTATATAATGAAGGAAAAAGCCGGAGGAAGCCTCACTCGATTTGCAGAGGCCCTCGGCATTACGACGCAATATGCGACCAGATTAATTAAGGCCGGATCAGTAGGAATCGAACCTATTACTAGGATCCTACAAACCTATCCGGACATTAATTCCCGCTGGCTCATTACAAACGAGGGCTATCCTTTCGATAAAGATAAAGACTCCGAGTATATCTTACGGAGCGAGATCTCGAGGCGGATCAACCTATTACTAGATCTCGAGCGATGGATCCCGGCCATGTCAGAAACAGACTTGCAGGATCTACTAGGCTTATTGTCCGGAGACAAAGATTTCAAACTAGACCCAATGAAGGTTAGTGACTGGGAGCACAAAGTCTCTGAAAAAGAAAGGCAACTCAATGAAAGAGTAACAAAAGCAATGAAGGAGGGTGTTATATGCAGAACTCAAAAGGACAAGCCATAAACGCCCGCTTTTTCGAGGCCTTAGACATGCTTATCGGGACCAGAGAAATACATAGTTTTCATGATTTCTGTTTGCGCAATAGCGTAGATAGGCGCAACCTATTACGCTTGCGGGATCAACCGACAAGGGAATTTCCTATGTTTCTTCTAGGAGTGGTCGTTTTACAATACAGGATTTCTGCCGATTGGCTCCTTACCGGACGTGGACAAATGAGGTAATAAATTTATCGAGCTCCTCGGGCTTACCTCCCTTGTAAGTCCGGACAAAAGCGAGTACCTTCTCGTTTGCCCTATCAATTAACGAAAAGTCTTTGGTTATATATTTTCCTGTTACTCCTTTTACTAAGTCGGAATGTACCAAAGCGAAAGAAATATCATCCTCAATGACACCACAGTTTACCCGGGCAATAGTCGCCCACGTATGCCGGGCAGTATAAAAATCGATGTCAATATCTATACTTTCGTGTGGTTTATCCTTTTCGAGATCCTCTTTAATCTTTTCACCGATATATTTCAGACCTTTATTCAGATTAGAGTTAAATGTCCGCTCGTCCGTATATCTATGATAAAAGTTAAAAGCCCGGATACCGGCCGGATCCTTATATTTCACGAATAACTCGAGAGCCTCCTCCTCTATCCTTATAGACGTTTTGGCTTGATCCTCCCGCCGATCTTTCGTTTTGGCACGATTATAGGTGATACGATCAGCTTGTATCTGATTGGCTCTCAAAAGGAAAATATCCTTTGAGTTCATTCCGCAGAGGTAAAAGGACAACATAAAAACATCACGTGCTAGTTCCGGCCGGGAGATCTCATTTTTATGCTCGAACTTACCCCGAGGGATATATTTATAGTCTCGGATCTTTAACAAGATCTCGACCGGTATAGCTCGCTTCTCCGGCTCTTTCGATTTCGGGATCTTATATCGTTCAAAAGGATTATTCGGGATTTTTATATCCTCGAGATCCTCGTCGTTAAACTCTATCCTAGCGAGATTGAATATAGTCCGGAGATAACCAAGGTTGCTTTCTACTCCTCTAGTTCCGGATCCGATCTTTTTAACGAGGAAAGCCTCGAACTCCCGAAGGAACTTAACCGTAATTTCTTTGAACTCGAGATTATCCCTTTTTAGCCATTCTTTCAGATTGTTTTTAAGAGCGCTGTTTCCGGAAGCGACCGAGGTCCGACCGGCCTCTATCAACCCTACGTTCACCTTGTCAATAAATGGAAAGACAAATAAACCTTTCTCCCCTTCGTGCCTACGTTTACGGGAAAGGTATTCGGCGAGGGACTTTGCAGTATATTTCGAAACATTCCCGCCCAACTTGCTAATCTCAATCCGGAGACGAGCTATATCCTTACGAACCTCGTCGGCGATAAACTCATCCTTTATCCTTTTAAAGTCTGAGGAGATCTGCTTTGCAATGAGATAATGTTCCGTCGATATATAAGCGGATTGACGCTCATGCGTAACTCTGATTTTAACATTCCACGTCTTATCTGATCGCTTTTGATGTCTTAAAATAACCTCCTTTAGTGTTGTCGCCATGTCCGTAAAACTTTCGTAAAACATTCTACCGCAAATATACTCAATTATTGCGGATATTGATTCGAGACAAAGGAGAAAGAACGCTAGAGGAAACGACTAGGCAGGAGGAAACTATTTCCATTAAAACATTGATTATCAAGAATAAATCACACATTTAGATATATAAAAAAACGCCTCTGCAAAATTACAAAAGCGTTATTCTAGGTAGCGAGACCCGGGATTGAACCGGGGACCTCATGATTATGAATCATGCGCTCTAACCAGCTGAGCTATCTCGCCATCATTTCATTGTCACTATTTCTCTTATTGACGGTGCAAAAGTAGGGGTTATTTTTGAATTACACAACATTTTCAATAAAAAAAATTCGCTTAATTTTTAAGACCTCCACCTAATCAGTTAGTTATTAGTTACTTTTTTCATCATTAAAATTAGTCGTTTTCAAATCTTTTATGTATCTTGCGGCAAATATAAGGATAAGAACAATGAAGAAAGAGAAGTTTCATATCGAATACATTTTCGATAAAGTTTCACGACGAAGCTTGTGGAATCACCTAACCACCGCTTTGGGACTTTCCGCTTGGTTCGCCGACGAGGTCATTATAAATGATAATCTCTACACCTTTAAATGGAGTAAAGAGGCCCAAGAGGCAACAGTGATCGACTCCAAGCCGGAGAACTTTATCCGTTACCGCTGGGTGGACGAGGAAGATGAGAACGCTTATTTCGAATTTATAATCCATACAATCGAATTAACAGGTTCTACGGCACTTGAGATTACGGATTTCTCCGAACCCGGGGAGAAAAAAGATTCCATTAATTTATGGGACTCGCAAGTGGAAGATTTGAAGCGAACGCTTGGTATTTAGAGTAGTTTTACAGAAATCTGTGGGGTGTTATCGTTTTTTACACTACTTTTGCCACTTCAACCAGATTAGGCAATGTTGAGAATAAAACGATTATATACATTTATGCTGCAGACATTCCTGCCGTTGTTTCTTATGACATTCGGTATTTGTCTGTTTATTGTGTTGATGCAATTTCTTTGGCGATACATCGACGATATGGTGGGAAAAGGCCTTGGTATCCCTGTATTAGCGGAGATGTTTATGTATGCGGCCTTGTTTCTTGTCCCGATGGCACTTCCCTTGGCTATTCTATTAGCCTCATTAATGACTTTTGGAAATTTAGGGGAACGTCTGGAATTACTGGCCATGAAGTCTGCCGGGGTATCATTGATACATATCATGCGTCCTTTGATCGTAACGCTACTATTTGTGAGCGTGGGAGCCTTTTTCTTCCAAAACAACGTAATGCCCGTTGTCCAAGTCAAGCTATATACATTATTATATTCCATGCGCCAGAAATCACCGGAATTGGATATTCCGGAAGGTTCATTCTACAAAGATATTCCCGGATTCAATGTATATGTGAAGAAAAAGGACCCGAAGGACGGTTTATTAAAAGACGTGATGATCTATGATTATTCGGAAGGATTCAATAACGCCCGTGTAATCGTAGCGGACTCCGGACGGCTAAAGACATCCGCCGATAAATTATTCCTTGTCCTATCTTTATTTAACGGAGAATCTTTCGAGAACGTAGGTAAAAGCCAAGCCAACACGACGCAAGCGAGAACCGCCGTCCCCTATCGACGGGAATCATTCAGCAGCAAGGATATCTTGATTGAATTCGACGCGAATTTCAACCGTACCGACGAATCTTTCATGCAGAACCAATATATGGGAAAAAACTTGAAGGATTTACAAACCTCTATCGATTCGATGGGCGTACGCTTGGATAGCATCAAGGACGTGAACGCAAAAAGCATTTACGATGCCTCATACGTAAAAACACTAAAGTCCTTACGAGCTAAAAAAGAGAGTGAAGCCGAGGGGCAACCAGACGAGCAGCAGGAAAAATTGCCGGTAATCACTCCTACCATCCAGTTGGATTTCGACAGTCTTTACCAAGCGCAGGCACCGAGTAGTAAAGCGGCTTTATTAGGCCGGGCCAAATCCTCGATCGAGAATATCAAGACCGACTATTATTTCCGTGCGGCCACGGTTGGCGACGAGGCCTATAAGGTACGCCGCCACTTGACGGAATGGCATAAGAAATTCACGGTATCGTTCGCTTGCATCATGTTCTTCTTTATCGGAGCGCCCTTAGGAGCCATCATCCGTAAAGGTGGGTTGGGCGTACCGGTCGTTATCTCGGTAATCTTGTTTATCTTCTATTATATTATAGATAATATGGGCTTCAAGATGGCACGCGACGGCGTTTGGGACGCATGGGAAGGTATGTGGCTTAGCTCCGTGGTCTTAACACCTATGGGTATATTCCTAACCTATAAAGCGGTAAAAGATTCTGTTATCTTGAATGCCGACACTTACGTGAATGCCTTGAAGAACTTAATAGGTAAGCGTGAAGGGAGAAAAGTGGAGCGGAAAGAGGTTATCATATACACCCCCGATTATGAGGCAACCCTTCCTCAACTGGAGAAATTAGTGGAAGAAAGCACGACTTATCTGGCAAACCATAAACGTTGGATCAATTATCTGACATTTTGGAAACAAGGCGGAAAAGATAACACAGCGGAACTGTTAGCTCAGGACACGGAAAATATCGTGGAGGAATTAAGTAATTCCGACCAGAATTTACTCCTGAATAAATTGATGGACTACCCGGTCATCAGAGGTTACAATAATAAGCTAAGCAAGCATATAAACGGGAAACTTGCCTTGGCTATCGGTATTTTCTTCCCACTGGGATTGCCGATCTACCTATTGGCTACGTACCAACGTAAATTGCTACGGCATGATATCGTCATGGTACAAAAGACCAGTAAGGAACTGATCAATATGATATATTCATTACATTTGCTAAAAAATAACTCGGATATAAATAATCAATAAATATGAGCGAGATTCAATTAAACACCATCGAAGAAGCTATCGAGGATTTCCGTGAAGGAAAGTTCTTAATCGTTGTAGACGACGAGGACCGGGAGAATGAAGGAGACTTTATCATCGCGGCCGAGAAAGTAACCCCGGAAAAAATCAACTTCATGTTGAAAAACGGACGAGGTGTATTATGCGCCCCGATCACGGAAGAACGTTGCCAAGAGTTGGAGCTGGATATGCAAGTTGCCAATAACACCTCTTTACTAGGAACTCCTTTCACGATAACAGTAGATAAATTAGGAGGGAAATGTACGACCGGCGTTTCCATGTACGACCGTGCGGAAACGATCTTGGCGCTGGCTGATCCAAAGACCAAGCCATCCGATCTGGGACGTCCCGGACATATCAATCCGCTCCGTGCCCGCTCTCGTGGCGTACTTCGCCGTGCGGGTCATACAGAGGCTGCCGTGGATTTGGCCCGGTTAGCCGGTTTATATCCCGCCGGAGCCTTGATCGAGATCATCAACGAGGATGGAACCATGGCACGTCTGCCGCAATTAATTGAGGTAGCCAAGAAATTCGATATCAAGATTATTTGCATCAAGGACCTGATCGCTTATCGCCTCCGGACCGAATCGATCGTAGAGAACGGCGTAGAGGTAGATCTCCCTACCGAGTACGGACATTTCCGTCTCATTCCTTTCCGCCAGAAAAGCAATGGATTAGAGCATATAGCTTTGATAAAGGGTAAATTCGAAAAAGACGAGCCTATCTTAGTACGCGTGCACTCATCTTGCGCTACAGGTGATATCTTCGGTTCCATGCGTTGCGAGTGCGGAGAGCAACTGCACGAGGCTATGCGCCGCATCGACCAAGAAGGCAAAGGGGTTATCGTTTACCTGAACCAAGAAGGACGAGGCATCGGATTGATGGAGAAGATGAAAGCATACAAGCTCCAAGAGGATGGTTTGGATACGGTGGACGCGAACTTGCATTTAGGCCATCAAGCGGATGAGCGAGATTATGGTGTCGGAGCACAGATCTTACGTCATATCGGCGTAACGAAAATGCGCCTGATGAGCAATAATCCGGTAAAACGCGTAGGTCTGGAAGCATACGGACTTGAGGTAGTAGAGAACGTTCCTATCGAGGTGAAACCAAATCCATACAACGAATTCTACATGAAAACGAAGAAAGAACGTATGGGGCATGTGCTGCATAACATTAAATAGTTATCAGAACGTTGCAAGAATTCCGATTATTGATTACTTTTGTCGCATAATAATAAAACAACCTATACAAAAAGCAATGTCATGACACAAGTCTCAGATCGTTTAGCGAGTTTATCGCCTTCAGCAACATTGGCGATGTCACAAAAGAGCGGTGAGTTGAAAGCTCAAGGTATCGATGTTATCAACTTAAGTGTGGGAGAACCCGATTTCAATACTCCCGACTTCATTAAAGAAGCCGCGAAGAAGGCGATTGACGATAATTTCTCACGTTATTCTCCCGTAGCGGGTTATCCGGCATTACGTAATGCTATCGTTGCCAAATTGAAGAACGAGAATGGACTGGAATATACAGCAGGCCAGATCTCTTGTGCAAACGGTGCCAAACAATCCGTTTGTAACACGGTCATGGTATTGGTAAATCCGGGGGACGAGGTTATCATCCCTGCCCCTTTCTGGGTAAGCTATCCGGAGATGGTGAAGTTAGCGGAAGGAACTCCCGTTATCGTTCCGGCTGGTATCGAGCAAGATTTCAAGATCACTCCAGCTCAGCTGGAAGCCGCTATTACGCCTAAGACAAAAGCGTTAATCCTTTGCTCCCCCTCCAACCCGACGGGTTCTGTTTACAGCGCCGAGGAATTGGCAGGTTTAGCGGAAGTATTGAAAAAACATCCGGATATCATCGTTATAGCGGATGAGATCTACGAACATATTAACTATATTGGTAAACACAACAGCATCGCTTCTATCGAAGGAATGAAAGACCGTACGGTTATCGTAAACGGCGTTTCCAAAGCGTATGCGATGACTGGCTGGCGTATCGGTTTCATCGCCGGACCGGAATGGATCGTGAAAGCGGTTAATAAATTACAAGGACAATATACCTCTGGCCCTTGCTCCGTATCTCAAAAAGCGGCGGAAGCGGCTTATACAGGCTCACAAGAACCCGTTGAGGAAATGCGTAAGGCCTTCGAACGTCGTCGTGACTTAATCGTTAATTTAGCGAAAGAAGTTCCGGGCTTCGAGGTGAATAAGCCGGAAGGCGCCTTCTACTTATTCCCCAAATGTAGTTATTATTACGGCAAGACAGATGGAACCCGTGTAATCAACAACGCTGATGACTTAGCTATGTATCTCTTAGAAGTAGCGCACGTAGCTTGCGTAGGTGGTACCTCTTTCGGGGCACCCGAGTGTATCCGCATGAGTTACGCTACCAGCGATGAGAATATCGCAGAGGCGATCAAACGTATTAAGGATGCGTTGGCCGCATTGAAATAAGAAAAAATTAAACAGATATACTTACTTGGCAAAGTAAGATATATTGCATTGGACAAGTAAGTATATCTTCTATGGGCAAGTAAGCTATACTTCATAAAAAAGGCGATACATTGAGTTGTATCGCCTTTTTCTTTATATCAAATACGTTACCGCAATTACTCAGCACGCAAAGTGAAACGTTTGAACGCCAAGATTTGTAACTCAGGATCGATCTCCTTCATTGTCTCTCTTACAGTCTTCTTGCCATCCATAATGTCTTCTTGGTTCAACAAGCAAACCTCTTTCAAGAACTTGCCCAGACGACCCTTAGCGATATTCTCGATCATCTGTTGAGGTAAGTTAGCCGCCTTCTCAGCGGAAACAGTAGCAATGATTTCTTTAGCCTTAGCTACATCCTCTGCCGTGATCCAACCCTTATCCATGTTACTTTCCATGTGAGCCTCGCTATCTACATGCGAAGGATTAATACCAGCCTTCTTCAATGCAGCCTCTACAGCCTTCTGTACCTGCTCAGCCTTCGTCTTCTCGATAGCAACCTGGATCTCTTTCTCTTTTACAGACTCAGGAACACCAGCCTCATCAATAGCAATCGGATTCATAGCGGCGATCTGCATAACAATATTGTGAGCGGCTTCCTCAGACTCCTTGTTGAAAGCGGCGATCGTACAAAGTTGGTTCTTACCCATATGGTTGTATACAGTAGTGTAAGCACCTTCAACTACGCAGTAGCCATCCAACTCCATTTTCTCGCCAGTGATACCACTACGATCCGTAACAGCTTCTTGGATAGTACCCTTGCCCATAGGCAAAGCTTTCACCTCGTCCAAAGTACGGCATTTGTTAGCCACGGCAGCGTCCAAGATAGCTTGAGTCAAAGCCACGAAGTCCTCATTCTTAGCCACGAAGTCCGTTTCGCACTTCAAAGCGATGATAGCGGCGAACTCGCCATCCTTCTTAGCCAACACACAACCCTCGGCAGCCTCACGATCAGAACGTTTAGCGGCGATAGCCTGTCCTTTTTTACGGATAATTTCCATTGCTTTCTCGATGTCACCGTCAGACTCTGTCAAAGCCTTCTTACAGTCCATCATACCAGCTCCACTCATTTTGCGCAGCTTGGTAATATCAGCCATTGTTACAGCCATAATCTTATTTCCTTTATCTTTAAAATGTTTATACTTTCAAAAATTGACAATGGACAGTTGCCAATTGACAAATCCTGTCAAAAGCCAACTGCCCATTGTATTTGTATTCTAATTGTCAATTGTCAACGTCAATTGTCAATCGAATTATTCTTCGTCTTTCGCGAACTTACCGGCAACGTTAGCGTTCAACGCATCGTCGTCTTCTTTCTTCGTACGTTCTTTCTTAACAGCGGCTTTTGCCTTACGCTCTCTTTTCGGAGCTTCCTCAGCAGCCTCTGCGTCAATTTTCTCAGCCTTACGCTCTTGCAAGCCTTCGTTCATAGCCTCACAGATAGCGCCCAAGATAACCTCTACAGACTTTGTAGCGTCATCGTTAGCCGGAATAACGTAGTCGATATTGTTCGGATTAGAGTTCGTATCAACCATACCGAATACAGGGATACCCAAACGGTTAGCCTCGCGAACAGCGATATGCTCTTTCATCACGTCTACAACGAACAACGCTGACGGAAGACGAGTAAGGTCTACGATAGAACCTAAAGTCTTCTCCAACTTAGCGCGTTGGCGAGTGATTTGAAGTTTTTCTCTCTTAGAAAGATTATCAAATGTACCATCTTTTGTCATCTTATCGATAGTAGCCATCTTCTTGATAGCTTTACGGATCGTCGGGAAGTTGGTCAACATACCACCCGGCCAGCGCTCGATAACGTAAGGCATACCTACGGAAGCAGCCTTATCAGCGACAACTTGTTTAGCTTGTTTTTTGGTAGCCACGAAAAGAACTTTCTTGCCTTGTTTAGCCAAGTTCTTCATAACTTCAGCGGCTTCGTCTACTTTAGCAACTGTTTTATAAAGGTCAATGATATGAATACCATTGCGCTCCATGAAGATATAAGGAGCCATAGCGGGATTCCACTTTCTTTTTAAGTGTCCGAAGTGTACACCAGCCTCTAATAATTGATCAAAATTTACTCTTGACATTGTTTTTTTCTTAAATCGTTTACTTTCTTTGTTTAATTTCAACCATCAGGTAGTCTTTCCGCATGTCCACATGTAAAAAGAATCCCGATAATTTAGATACTAAACGCTTCGCTTTACTTGTAAGAGACTCACAAATAACATTAACGTTTACTGAACTGGAATCTCTTACGAGCTTTCGGACGACCCGGTTTCTTACGCTCAACAGCACGAGGATCGCGAGTTACGAATCCTTCCGCTCTCAAGACAGCCTTATCTTCCGGATTAATCTTTATCAACGCACGAGAGATAGCTAAACGGGCAGCCTCAGACTGACCTTTGAAACCACCACCGTCAAGGTTGATCTTAATATCATATTGCTCAGCGACGTTCAACTTTGCTAACGGCTGCTTTACGATAAACTGAAGGATTGAAGAAGGAAAGTATTTTTCCAGCTCACGTTTGTTGATCGTGATCTTTCCCGTACCTTCGCTAACGAATACGCGAGCGACTGCCGCTTTACGTCTTCCTATTGCATTTACTACTTCCATCGTGATTATTTATATGAGTTTATATCGATTAACTTAGGTTGTTGAGCCTCGTGCTTGTGCTCAGTTCCCTCATAAACGTACATGTTGTTCAACAACTTTGCACCCAGACGGTTCTTAGGCAACATACCTTTTACTACTTTACGGAACAGACGGTCGCCACCTTTCTTCAAAAGATCAGCCGGAGTATACTCGATCTGTCCACCGGGATATCCGGTATATCTCAAATAAATACGATCGTTCCACTTGTTACCAGTCAGAACGACTTTGTCTGCATTGATGATGATTACGTTATCACCACAGTCAACGTGCGGAGTGAAATTGGGTTTGTACTTACCGCGCAAAAGCTTCGCTACTTTAGCGCAAAGGCGACCTAATGTCTGGCCTTCAGCATCAACAATGACCCACTCTTTGTTTACAGTTGCCTTGTTTGCAGAAATGGTCTTAAAACTTAAAGTATCCACTGCTTAAAAATTAAATTAATTAATAACTCAAAAAACTAGCCTTACCAACATTGTCACAACGGACACATGATGCAACAACGTGCTAAGAACTAAACTCTTAGTACAATTTGATAATAATCGGCTTGCAAAGGTACGGGTTTTATCCGAACTTCCAAACAAATCTAATTATTTTTCAAGTTATTAAGAAGACACTTATCACTTCCGGAAGTAATACCCCAAAGAGAGCGTCACGTTATTCTGATAAACGGAAGTCTCGCCGTCACGCTTCAAGGCACGGCGGTCTATCATGCCGCATAGGGAACTTACGGAAAAGAAAAAGTTACTATATTCTACCGATAGGCCGACGTTCATGCCAAAATCGCAAGGTTTCAAATCCTTCTCCTCGGATACGCCGAAATGGAGATCCGGATTGGTCTCTCGGCTCTTCATCTTGCCAAACAAGGACCAATCAAAGGTAGGACCGGCGAATACGGACAGATGAACGTCCGTGAAGGTAAACGTATAAGCCACATTCACGGGTATCTGCAAAGAGTAATACCAACATTTATTATGAAGCGCCATCCCATGTATATCCTGATTCGAATAATAAGCGCCACCTTGGTTTACGAACGCCACCTCAGGACGAAGCGACCATTTTTTATTCTTACTCAAAGGAATATCCGCCAAACCCGCTATGCTGAAACCGAAGCGGGCTCCCGCCTCATACGTATCCTCCACCTTCTGGATCAACGAAGAATAAGCGCCTCCGGCACGTACGCCGAAAGAAACCTGAGCCATCGCCGGTAAAATCATCATCACGGCAATCAACAACAATCCGATCTTTCTCATAAACTTCCTCATTTGCTTTTCCTTCTAATAGTAAGCAAAGATATACATTTTTCAATAACATCTACATTTATCCTACTGAAACATACAGGAAAGCTATATAAAAAGTATAACTCATGAAAGGGGCACTCAAAAGTTAGCCCCGATCGCGGAAACGACCGAGGCTATTTTTTCACACCTTCCCTCCTCACGGAGGTAACGGCAGATGAACTTTAATTTATTACTTTAGTATTAATATTAATCCATTCCCGCCTGTTCGCCCTCGCGAGCTACTTGAATCACTACAACTCCCGCGGGAATGCATTTTCGATTTATGTTATTTATCGTCATTGTTCTTATTTAACGACTGCCTTAACAGCGGCCTCACCATCAACGGCTACCACGACGATACCCGCAGGAGCGGCGATCGTAGCGTTGTCGGATGTAAGAACCGTGCTAGTGATAACCTTACCAAGAACGTTCGTGATAACCACGTTCTTTCCGGCAGCGCCTTGGATATCAACAGTACCGTTGCCGGCGATTACCTTAACGCCTTCAGCAGCGTCGGCGATAGACTCGTTAGCTGTAGGATCGCCTGTAGTGATAGTGAAGCGCATTGCTTTCTCCTTGCTACCGCTCCAAGACAACTGGTCGTTGAAGCTATACAGATAAGAACCCTTCTTGGCTACAGAACGGATACGATATTCGTTCTCATTGTCCTCGCATTGGATGATCTGAACCTTGAAGTAATCCAAGCCACCTAATACACCCTCATCATCAGCCTCTTCAGCCACGGAAACCTTGTTACCCTTAACGACCGTAGTCAAAGTATCCTTAGTCTCCCAAAGAGTGGCCGGCTTGAAGATCGCCTTTGTCTCATTCTTGATCCACTCATACTTTCTGTCGTATGTACCATCTGCGACATAATAGTTTACAGAGTCTGCCGGGTTGAACAAGAACAATCTGTCACCATTCTCAACCGTACCCTTGTTAGAGATATAGAAAGAAGGAACAACAGCGTCCTCATCGGTTACTTGCAAGTAGAATGAGTATTGATTCTCGTTTACCACGATACCGTCGCGATTCTCGTTCATGGAGATATAGTTACCCTTATCGCTTACCAAGGAGATATGACCTTCCTCTGCCGGGTAGCTGATCTCCGGTGCCTCTACGATCAAGTAGGTGTTCAATAACCAATCTTGTTGTGTAGAAGTTGACGGCCATGCGTAAACAGAAGACGGAGTCTCATATTGGCATTCGTCGATATTGTCCTTATAAGTAGCGTCTACAACAGACTTCGTATACTTATTCAAAATTGAAGCGATAGTACTGCTTGTGCTATTCACCGGAATCAGGTAAACAGAACCATCGGCGGCTAGCTTGATCACGAACTCAGCTTGACCTTCAGCTACTAACTCTTCCTGTTCTCTTACAGAAGAATTTCCTTTCGGGAAATATTTCTCAGTCTCGATACCATCATTGATATACTGCAACTGATAAACATAAGCGTAGCCCTTATCTGCTCTAGCCTGTACCGTCACGCGGCCATCCTTATTGTAAACGAAGCTGCGCTCGATGATCGTACGTTTTTTATCATCTTTCACCAATTGCCATTGAGCGGCATCGGATACCTCGTTAGCGAACTTACCGTTCTTGTTCAATTCATATCCAACCAACGGGTTTGCTTGTTTCTTAGCTGCCACATACCACTTATTGGAAGTCTCGTTGTTATCGCGAGCGAAAGCCATCGTCACCAAAGTCTCATCATCTAGGTTCAAGAAACCTGCGTACGGATCAACCTCAGCCGGGGTCAACTCGACGATCAGTTGTTGCATTTCAGCGGCTTCACCCTCTGTCTCATTGTATGTGTTCGCGTCTACATAAATAGCGGTAACCTTTTTGCTCTTTGTGGACAATTCGTAAACGTTCTCGCCCAGATCAGCCTTCGGGAACAAGCTTGCTGTGAAATGCACGCCGGTCTCACGGTTCGTGAATGTCACCTCATACTCATTGTCTACGCTGGAGATAGCCCATTGATAAGCCGGAGTCTCCAATTGAGAAAGAACCTTAGCCTTAGCTACCAACTCGAATTGAGAAGCTCTAACGGCGTTCGTCAAGTACTTGCCGTATACGCTCTTGATGTCTTTCTTGTCGATATTATCGGTAGATGGCGCATATTCCTTACCGTCTAAGATACGGATCGTGTAAGCAGCGACCTTAGCCTCCGTGTTCAACAACTCGATACCTTTCTTCATACCGGCGGCAGCCAACTTGAAGATGAACTGGTCGTCTGTAGCATGTGTAGTGGTCAGATAGTACTTGTCACTATGTTTCAACACATGTAACTTAACAGACTTAGTAACGTGCTTAGCCTTGCTAGCTTGCTCACGATAACGGAAATCATCAACGTTCAACTCATACGGATAAGCGTCCACATAGCTCTTTTGCACACGGAAGTTAGCGTTATTGATAGAGATATCGTTACCTGCTGTCATCCAAGCATTATCCGAACCTTGATAGAAGTTCAAGTCGCTGACTTTCACCTCTGCCAAAGCGAAACCATCACCAGAGGCACGTCCCGCATTTGTAGCCTCAACGGTCTCCGTTGAGCTTACGACCAAGATCGTAGCGTTCATCCATTCTTTATAATCAGCGCCATCTTTCGGAGCGTTCTCTGTGAAGAAATACATACCCGGCTCGATCCTCAAATCACGAGTATTACCCGAATAAGAAGGATACTGAGTAGCGTCAACTTCAATAGCGGTAGATACATAGCGAGCTACCACCTTCTTCGTATTGAACAAGTTGCCGATCGGCTCCTCGGTTTGATCCGTATCATAAGGCTTGGAAGCGAATGAGAATCCAGAAGTGTTATATAATGCGTTCAACTCGGTAACATCCTCAAGTTCCTCGGATTTAACCTCATAGAACGTAGGAGCAGAGATCGTAGTAGTAGAGACCAATGGGCTGCCAGACCATGACAGACCGTTCCAAACAGTCGCGCCCGCTTTATAGGCAACCATGTACTTATTAGAGGCAGAATACTCCGCACCAGTGGGAGTAGAAGCGACAGCAGCTGTATTCTCAAACACGAAATCCTTAAAGGTATCCTCGGCTTTCGCTGCCGGGTCTGTCTCTATCGCACTATATGCACTGTTGTATCTCAACGCCTTTCCAGTCTCCGCATTGGTGAGGGTATAAGAGAAGAAACCTCTCGGAGCCTCTGTCACGCTGACCGTCCAAATGTACTTCTTAACGCCGTCTTTGCTATCGCTGTCATCGTAAAAAATCGGAGTGTTTATAGCCTCCCCTACCTCAACAATCTTACCGGTAGTAGTGCTTATTTCATGACCATAGGCTAGCGATGAAGAGGCATCTACCATCACATATCGAGCCCCGTTTTTCAGTTCATTCGCTACTGTAGATCCGATTCCGGTCAAATCTTTAATGGAAACCGTCGGCGTCTGAGCGAAGGCACTACCGCACAGCGACCCCGCCACAAGCAGACCCGCCGTTAACAATGTAGAAATCTTTCTGTTCATAATTTAGAATTTAATATTAATAATAGTGTTAATTAAGCACTTAGCTATTTTCTGATAGCAGACTACCGTTAGAAAACGACTAGTCTAAACCATCGTTTTAATTAGTCATTTGCAAAGGTACGCGTTTCTTTGACTTCTGCAACCCTTCCGAGCTATTTTTTTGTTCCCTTATTCGCTTTCTTATCAATAGGATATCCTATCCTTTACGAAACAACCGATTCCGTAAACGAACCTCCCGTTTTCCTTCTTTAAAAACGCAAGATCTAAACGATCGTTTAAATCAATCATTTTTCTCTTCTATTATTTAATGTGCATGCGTACATTAGTAAATACACCATCCAATAATCAACAAAAGTAAGATCACCTTTTGCGATAGATCGGAATATTAGTTTCCTTTGTTCTAGCAAAATGACACTTTGTAAACAGAACTCCCTGAGATTCGCTTTTTCCAAGCATAAGTACAGTATAAAACGGCTTTTCACACAGAAAAACGCCATTCATAACTATCTTCCATCCGCTAGTTCGAGCACCTCACGAAAACCTCCTGTCACGATATACGGCTTATATCAAGCAAAATATCAATACAACATCTGTTTATATAACATATAGATTCTATAGAATCACACATATTATAACCTCATTATATCCTTCAGAAAACACGTACGTCTTTTTCCAAAAACATGTACGTGTTTCCGAAAAAAGACGTACGTGTTTTTTTAAAAGCAAAACAACCTCTCTCGTACTAAAAAATATTTCCTACCTTTATGCACTCATTTCAATATGCACCAGACTATACATTAATATATATGGAACCGTTTATTCATTTACACGTACATACCCAGTATTCCTTGCTGGACGGACAGGCATCCATCGACGCATTGATCGACAAAGCGTACAAAGACGGAATGCGTGCGATCGCCGTAACAGACCATGGCGTTATGTTCGGTATCAAGGAGTTTTTCAATAAGGTTAGCAAAAAGAACAGTAAACCTCTCGGGATCATCAAGGACTCCGAGAAAGAACTAAAACCGCTGCTGGCCAAGGATGCGCCAACCGATGAGGAACAACAAAGGATAACGGAACTACAAAAACAAATCGCCGAAGCGAAAGCTTCCATCTTCAAGCCGATCATCGGGTGCGAATGTTATTGCGCTCGCAACGGAAGGCATAGCAAGCTGGCCTCGCAAGACGACCGTAGCGGCTGGCACTTGATCGTTCTGGCCAAAAATAAGAACGGATACAAGAACCTGATCAAGATGGTATCCCTCTCATGGACGGAAGGATTCTACGGACGTCCGCGTATCGACAAAGAGTTGTTGGAGAAATACCACGAGGATCTGATCATCTGCTCCGCCTGTTTAGGTGGAGAGATTCCACAGCATATCATGCACGGACGAATTGATAAGGCCGAGGAGTCTATCAAATGGTTCAAAAACTTATTCGGAGAAGACTATTACCTTGAGATGCAACGGCACGAGACACACGACCCCAACGCCGATTGCACGATTTTCCCGCATCAACAAGAGGTGAACAAGGTACTGATCGAACTTGCTCACAAACATAATATCAAGCTAATCGCCACCAACGACGTCCATTTCGTCAATGCCGACGACGCTGAGGCCCACGACCGCCTGATCTGCCTTAGTACCGGCAAAGACTTGGACGACCCCAAACGTATGCGCTACTCCAAGCAAGAATGGATGAAGACAACCGCCGAGATGAACACCATCTTCGCCGATATCCCCGAAGCTTTGAGTAATACCCTCGAGATAGCCGACAAAATAGAATTCTACTCCATCGACAGCGGTCCTATCATGCCGACTTTCGCCATTCCCGAGGAGTTCGGCACCGAGGAGTCCTACCGTCAGAAATTGACAGAGCATGATTTATTTGAGGAATTCACCCGAGACGAGAACGGTAATGTCGTATTAAGCGAGGAAGAGGCGCACTCCAAAATCAAGAAATTAGGTGGATACGACAAACTATACCGCATCAAGCTGGAAGCCGACTATTTGGCGAAATTGACATACGACGGAGCCAAGGAGCTTTACGGAGACCCCTTGAACGATGAAGTAAAGGAGCGTCTGAACTTCGAGTTACATATCATGAAGACCATGGGTTTCCCCGGCTACTTCTTGATCGTGCAAGATTTCATCCGTGCCGCTCGTGAGGAACTCGGTGTATCCGTAGGACCGGGACGTGGTTCGGCCGCCGGATCTGCCGTAGCTTATTGCTTAGGGATCACCAAGATCGACCCGATCAAATATGACCTCCTGTTCGAGCGTTTCTTGAATCCGGACCGTATCTCCCTCCCCGATATCGATACCGACTTCGATGATGATGGCCGTGGCGAGGTCTTACGCTGGGTAACGGAGAAATACGGTGCCGAGCGTGTGGCTCATATCATTACTTATGGTACAATGGCTACCAAGTCCGCTATCAAGGATGTCGCCCGGGTACAGAAATTACCGTTATCCGAATCGAACCGGTTAGCCAAATTGGTTCCGGATAAGATCCCTGACATGAAGAAGTTCAAATTGGGCGACGCCATCAAGTATGTGCCGGAACTAAAAGAGGCGGCTAACGGAAATGATCCGCTGGCACGGGATACCTTGAAATACGCCCAGATGCTGGAAGGCAACGTCCGTAACACGGGTGTACACGCCTGCGGTGTCATTATCGGACGTTATGATATATCGGATGTCGTACCTGTCAGTACGGCGAAAGACAAGGATACCGGCGAGGAGATGCTGGTTACCCAATACGAGGGTTCCGTGATCGAGGAAACCGGATTGATCAAGATGGACTTCTTGGGCTTGAAGACCTTGTCCATCATCAAGGAAGCGATCGAGAACGTGAAACTGACTACCGGACATGATCTGGATATCGACCATATCAGTCTGGAGGACCCCAAGACTTATAAATTGTATTGCGACGGAAAGACAACCGGTACATTCCAGTTCGAGTCCGCCGGTATGCAAAAGTATTTGAAGGAGTTGCAACCTTCTAAATTCGAGGACTTGATCGCCATGAACGCCCTGTATCGCCCGGGCCCAATGGATTACATCCCTTCTTTTATCGCCCGTAAACAGGGTAAGGAGGAGATCAAGTACGATATTCCCGTCATGGAACGCTACCTAAAAGATACGTACGGTATTACGGTCTATCAGGAGCAGGTCATGCTTCTATCCCGTTTGCTCGCTAACTTCACGCGTGGTGAGAGTGATGCCTTACGTAAGGCGATGGGTAAGAAGTTGATCGAGAAGATGAACCACTTGAAGTCTAAATTTATGGCTGGTGGTCAAGCCAACGGCTATAAAGAGGAAACTTTAAATAAGATCTGGTCCGACTGGGAGAAGTTCGCCTCATACGCATTCAATAAGAGCCACGCTACTTGTTATTCATGGGTGGCTTATCAGACCGCTTACTTGAAAGCAAACTTCCCGTCCGAGTATATGGCCGCCGTCTTGAGCCGAAGCTTATCCAATATCACGGATATCACGAAGTTCATGGATGAATGTAAAGCGATGGGTATTCAAGTATTGGGACCGGACGTGAACGAGTCTATCTTGAAGTTCAGCGTAGATAAGAACAAGAACATCCGCTTCGGGCTAGGTGCCGTGAAAGGCGTAGGTGAGTCAGCCGTACAAAATATCATAGAGGAACGCAAGAAGAACGGCCCGTACAAGAGTATCTTCGATTTCGTAGAACGGGTGAACTTGACCGCTTGCAATAAGAAAAACATAGAGTCCATGGCTTTGGCCGGAGCGTTCGATAACTTCGGTATCCAGCGTGAGCAGTTCTTCACCGACAGTGGAAAAGGAGAATTGTTCTTGGATACCTTGGTTCGCTATGGTAACAAATACCAGATGGATAAGAGCACGGCAGTCAACTCTTTATTCGGTGGAGACGCCTTGATCGCCATCGCTAAACCGGAGATCCCGCAATGCGAGCGTTGGAGCGATCTCGAACGCCTGAATAAAGAGAAGGAGTTGGTCGGTATTTACCTATCCGCCCACCCGTTGGATGAATACCGTATCATATTAAAGTATGTATGTAATACCGGCATGGTAGAACTTAACGAGCGGGAAACCTTACAAGGCCGGGAAGTTTTATTAGGTGGTATCGTCACCGGTTTCCGGGAAGGAATGACCAAGAACGGAAAGCCTTACGGTATCTTGAAGATCGAGGATTTCACGGGTAGTGGCGAGATCCCGCTTTTCGGACAGGATTATATCGAATACAGCAAGTATGGTAAAATAGGGATGTATCTCTTGATCACAGCCCGTGTAGAGCCTAGCCGCTGGGACCCCAATAAACTGGACTTCAAGATTGGTACCGTCAACCTTTTGCAAGACGAGAAAGACAAGCTGATCGAGAAAATCAGTATCACGGTCCCGATCCATGATTTGGACGAGCCGACAATCAATGAGCTTTCGGTATTGATCAAGAACAATCCGGGCCATAGCCTGTTATATTTTAAGGTTGTCGATGGGGAACATAATATTTCCCTAAATCTCTTCTCCCCAAATATCCGCTTAAACGTGACCCGTGAGCTGGTAGACTTTTTACAGGAGAACGAGAATATCGATTTTAAAATTAATGGTTAAAGTTGTACGACGCTGAAAGAATTTGTACTTTTGGCGTCATAACAATCATTAGATTATAATTCATAATTAAATAATACGTAATTCAAAATGGCACTACAAATTACAGACGCTAATTTCGAGGAGTTGGTTAACTCCGGAAAGCCCATGGTTCTTGACTTTTGGGCAGAATGGTGTGGCCCTTGCCGCATGGTATCTCCTATCATTGATGAGTTGGCAACCGAATACGAAGGTCGTGTGACGATCGGTAAAATGAACGTTGACGAGAATGACGATGTAGTCGGACAATTCGGTATCCGCAACATCCCTACCGTTCTTTTCTTCAAAGACGGTAAGATGGTTGATAAAGTAGTAGGCGCTACGGCTAAGGATAAGTTCGTAGAAAAGATCGAGGCAATGCTTAAATAATTGAAAGTTGAGAATTGAGAATTGAAAATACCGAGGAATACGCTCTGTAACTTTCAATTCTCAATTTTTAATACCCCTAAGTATATGTCGCTTGCCCGGAGGACCGGGAAGACGGCTCATATCAAAACCAGCCGCTTGCATACCTCTGCGTACCTCTCCTTTTGCGCAATAGGTTACGATCACTCCGCCCGGTGCGGTATGAGCATACAAACGATTATAGATTTCCTGATTCCACATCTTCGGTTGTTTCTCGGGCGCAAATGCGTCGAAATAGATCAAATCGATATCATCCGGTAGTTCACAGGCGTTACTATTTCCTTCTATTTTATGAAGTGTAAAGCGCTCTGAGATTGAAACGGGAGTATTCCACTCCGCCTCATGCAAGGCTAAGAATAACTCTTTTCTCTCCGGCCAGATCAGCTCCCCATAATTCAAGGCACGAATCGTATCTAAAGGAAGCGGGTATAACTCCACGGTATGATAATCAATATGATGTGCTTGAGATAGCTCGACATCCTTCAATGTCAAGAAGGCGTTCAGCCCTGTACCGAAGCCAATCTCCACGATTCGGATAAAGTCTTTTTCAAGCGCATGCAATCCCGCCTCTATAAATATATGTCTTGATTCCTGCAGGGCCCCGTTCACGGAATGATAATGTTCATCCATCGCCGGAATATATAGCGTATGGCTTCCATCCGCCGTTATCTGTAATTCTTTCTCCATATGTATGCAAAGATAATACATACGAATCAGAATAATACTTATCTTTACCGCTATAAATATGATATAAGATATGGATAGACGCCATCTTTACTTCTTACTATTCTTATTATGTACCATACAAGCCGCTATCGGTCAACAGCGCTCCTTCTCTATCAAGGGAGTCGTAAAAGACGCATCGAGCGGACAGCCGATACCTTTCGCTAACGTAGTGGTATGGAACACGACGCAAGGGGCGGTCACCGATTCCACCGGATTATTCGAGATATCCGGCATATCACCCGGAAGCTATCGTCTCCAATCCTCCTTTCTGGGATATAAGCCCTTCGTTACCGCCGAATTCAGACTAGCGAATAAAGATATATTCTTCCCGATCGAGCTAGAGGAAGCCAGCCAGAACCTGCAAGAGGTTAGCGTAGTAGCCTCTCCGTTCCGTAAAACCGCCGAAAGTCCGCTAGGACTTCGTGTAATCGGTTTCAAGGAGATAGAGAAAAGCGCGGGAGGAAACCGGGATATCTCCCGGGTAGTACAAACCTTTCCGGGAGTAGCGTCTACGGCAGCGTTTCGTAACGACTTGATGGTAAGAGGAGGAGGTCCCTCGGAGAACCGTTTCTTTTTGGATGGCGTAGAGATACCGAATATCAACCATTTCTCTACCCAAGGAGCCTCCGGAGGTCCGGTCGGTATTATCAATCCCGATTTTATCCGGGAGGTCAACTTTTATTCGGCCGCATTCCCCGCATCCAAAGGGAACACTTTAAGTTCGGTATTGGATTTTAAACTACAAGATGGAAATAAGGAGAAATTCTCATTGCGAGGAGTCCTAGGAGCCTCAGATATCGGTGTGTCCGCTAATGGACCGCTAGGAAAAAAGACCACTTACCAAGTGTCTGTTCGTCGCTCTTACCTTCAATTCCTTTTCGATATGATCGGCTTGCCGTTCTTACCTACTTTCACGGATGCCCAATTCAAGATTAAGCACTCCTTCAACCCCAAGAATGAGCTTACAGTTCTCGGATTAGGGGCGATCGATGATATGAAGCTGAATACAGGAATGGAAGACATGAGCGAGAAAAACCAATATATCCTCTCTTACTTGCCGGTCGTAAAACAAAAAACGTATACCCTTGGAGCGGTTTATAAACACTACGCCGGTAAAAATCTCTACTCGGTCATTATCAGCCGTAGCCAGACCAACAATAAGAATATTAAATACAAAGACAATGACGAAAGCAAGGAAGAGAATCTCTCCTTAAATTACCGTTCGGATGAGATCGAGAATAAGTTCCGAACGGAAAACACGTTCCGCTTACCATTCATTCAATTGAATGTCGGAGGAAATATCGAATACGCCCAATACACGAATGACACCTATCAAAAGCAATTTACCTCTATCCCCCGTACTATCGTATATCAAACAGACCTTGGCATATGGAAGTGGGGTATCTATGCCACGGCTATTTATGAGAGTTATAACGAGCGGTTTACCGCCTCTTTAGGTGTTCGTGCGGACGCAAACAATTATTCCTCGGATATGAATAATTTGTTAGATCAGTTATCTCCTCGCCTATCCTTATCCTACCGCTTGTCCGATCCGCTTTATATAAACGCGAATATCGGACGCTACTACGAGCTTCCTCCTTATACGACATTGGGATTCAAGGATAATGAAGGTAATTATGTAAACCGGACAAATCATTTAAGCTATATCCGAAGCGACCAAGCCGGATTAGGCTTGGAATACCGTCCTACCTCATACTTGAAATTCACGGCCGAAGGATTCTATAAACATTATGATCGTTATCCGATGTCCATACTCGACAGTATCCCACTCGCGTCGAAAGGTACGGACTATGGTGTCTTGGGAAATGAGGCCGTATCGTCTACCGCTACAGGGCGAGCTTATGGGCTTGAGATCATGGGACGTTGGTATAATTATAAAGGGCTTACTTTCATCGCATCCTACACTTTGGTAAGAAGCGAATTCAAGGATGGGAGAAATATGGACACTTATCTTCCTTCGGCTTGGGACAATAAGCATCTGTTCACGTTTAGCGGGACTTATTCTTTACCCAAGAACTGGGACGTAGGCGCCAAGTTCCGGGTAGTAGGAGGCGCTCCCTATACGCCTTACGATGTAGAAAAGAGTAGTTATGTAGAAGCTTGGGACGCTAATAACGGGCTATACTATGATTACAGCCGGTTTAACAGCGAACGGCTCAAGCCATTCACGCAGTTAGATATCCGTATCGATAAAACATTTTACTTCAAAAAGATTATGCTTGGAGCCTATATCGACATCCAAAACATATTGAATTCCAAATACAAAGAGCAAGACGTATATATCAAAACGGGTAAAATTATCAACCCGGAAGCTCCCATATATGAACAACGGTACGAATTAAGACCGATAGAACGTCTTACAGGAACGCTTCTCCCAAGTATCGGAGTGATGATCGAGTTATAGATTTTAGGCGTAATAGATTCTTTTTATTTTGAATTTCAGCGATTAATCATAAATCTTTTCTATTTTTGTGGACTGTATGAACAAAAAATAGTACTTTAATCGCAAATAAGCACATGAATAGGTAGGTAAAGAATGACATTATTAAAATACTACATACGATTCGTACTCTTTATCGTGTTAAGTCTGGTCTTTTCTTTCCACTTATACGCTACAGATAATGCAGGCCCTATTTTAATCATTAGCTCCTACAATCCCGATACACGTAATACGACCGCCAATATTTCCGAGTTTATGGAGGAATATAAGCGGGGAGGTGGTATCTCGCCGGTGGTTATCGAGAACATGAACTGTAAGAGCCTCCCGGAAGCCCCCTTATGGGACGGTAAGATGAGAGGTATATTGGATAAATATAAGGAAAATAACACCCCTCAGCTTATCATTATCTTAGGTCAAGAGGCATGGGCTTCTTATATCTCCCAAGAATACAAGCCTGATATACCGGTTTTATGCGGTATGATCAGTAAGAATGCGATCTTATTACCCGACTCGGATTTAAATGTCGCCGAATGGGAGCCGAAATACATCGATATCCAAGAGTACGTAGATAAAGGTTTACACCTTGGCGGATTCTTGTATTCTTATGATGTAAAAGAAAACATCCGGTTAATACGTAAGCTATATCCCAAAACTCAAAATATAGCATTAATCACCGATAATACCTACGGTGGTTTAGCTATGCAGACCTTGGTAAAAAAGGAAATGGAAAATATCAAGGATCTGAACTTGATATTACTGGATGGAAGAAAGAATAATATCTACACCATTGTTGAGCAAATCAAGAACCTGCCGGATCAGACCGTGATATTGATTGGTACATGGCGTGTAGACGTGAACGATGGGTATTATGTTGGAAATGCCACGTATACCATGATGACCGCCAATCCCAGAATCCCGACATTCACATTGGCATCCGTCGGCATAGGGCACTGGGCCATCGGAGGTTTCAGTCCCAAATACAGGCCTATAGGTTCCGATTTGGCGAAAGAGGCTTTAAGTATATTGGAGAAGAAAATCGCCCCTAAAGATATCCATCCACAAATCATTCCCAATGGATATATGTTCGACGCTTCAAAGATCAAGGCTTTTGATATCAGCAGATTGTCATTGCCCCACGACGCTACTATTATCAACGAGGACCCGAGCCTATTCTCCAAATACAGGTTCGAGATCTTGCTAAGCGTAATCACCGTATTATTTATTTTCCTGATTATGATATTAATCTTCTTTATCCGGACCAATAAACTGAAAGATAAGTTATTGGATCTACAGAAGGATAATATACTAATCATGAATAATATCCAAGCTTCCATCTATTTCATCAAGCCGGATTATACCGTAAAATGGAGAAATGAGGTAGAGTTCCATGACTGTATCCCTGAATTCGGTCCGGCTAATTGCTTCTTGGTCAAGAACGGAGTAAAGCCTTATTGTACCCGTTGCACGGTCGCAAAGGCCATGGAAACCAAAAAGCAGGTCGATATCACGAATGAGTTCGGCGATGGAAAGTATCTTCATATTTTGGCGAACCCTGTATTAGACGAGCACGACAACCTTATCGGGGTTATTTTCAAGAAAGAAGATGTGACAAAACAAAAACAGGCGGAGAACGAACTGAGGAAAGCGAAAGAGAAAGCGGAAGAGTCCGATCGTTTGAAATCCGCGTTCTTGGCGAATATGAGTCATGAGATTCGAACGCCATTGAATGCGATCGTCGGTTTCTCCGGATTATTGGCCGTAACCGAGAATATGGAGGATAAAGAGGAATATATCAATATCATTAATAGCAACAACGACCTGCTATTGCAATTGATCAATGATATTCTCGATCTAGCCAAGATAGAGGCGGGTACGCTAGAATTCGTGGATTCAGACGTAGATGTCAATCAACTATTCTCCGATATCGAGCAGTCTTCCCGTTTGAAGGCGCAAGATGGTGTGCAGGTATGCTTTGTCGAGAAGATCCCGAATTGTATCTTACGCACCGACCGTAACCGGGTCTCCCAAGTCATTACGAACTTTATCAACAACGCCATCAAATTCACGACTCAAGGTAGCATCCTGTTTGGCTACCGCCATAGAGATGATGAGTTGTATTTCTATGTAAAAGATACGGGATGCGGTATCGCCAAGGATAAGATCGGTCAAGTTTTCACCCGTTTCGTTAAGTTAAATAGCTTTGTGCAAGGAACGGGGCTAGGATTATCGATCTGCCAGATGATTATCAAGCGTCTGGGTGGAGATATAGGGGTGGAATCAGAGCAAGGAAAAGGTTCTACATTCTGGTTTACGTTGCCCTATTCGATACTAGAGATGCAGGAAGTCCCGCATGAGAAACCAAAGACCGAGAATGTACAGAAGAGCCAGTCATCCAAATCGGCAACCCTATTAATAGCGGAAGATAACGAAAGCAACTATACTTTATTCCAAGCCATGTTGAAAGATTATAACCTTATACACGCATGGAACGGGGAACAAGCGATCGATTTATTCAATAAATATCAACCGGACTTAATCCTAATGGACCTAAAAATGCCGATCGTAGACGGCTATGAGGCTACACGGGTAATTCGGGAAAAGAACCAGTCCATCCCTATCATCGCCGTAACGGCTTTCGCTTTCGCAGAGGATGAGGAACGGGTAAAACAAAGTGGATTCTCCTCTTACATCGCTAAACCGATCAAGCCGGATAAGCTAATCGCATGTATTAATACTTATTTATAGAATCCGTTTGGTAACAATCGGAAAACGCAAAACGAAAGAGGAACCCTTCTCTACTTGAGAGTCGAGACTAATACTTCCTCTATGACGGTTCATGATCTGCCGGCAAAGACTTAATCCGATACCGGAACCTTTAGATTTAGTCGTGAAGAAAGGCACGAAGACCTTGTCGATCGCCTCGGGAACAATTCCGCTACCATTATCAATCACCGAAATAATTACCATACCGTTTTTTTGGACAGCCTCCACTATAATTTGAGGGGATAAGGATTCTTCACAAGCCTCTATCGCATTTTTCAATAGATTAATTAATACTTGTTCCACCATGATCCGGTCCGCATATAAATTCAAGTCTTCCGGCTTTACATGAAAGAAGAGGATATCGGATTTCTCCGGGAATAGAAGCCGGATATCGTCAAAGAGAGCCGAAACCGAGAAGTTTCGTAAAGTAGGTAAAGGCAGACGGGTTAATTTCCGATAATTCTCGACAAAATCCAATAACCCCTTACTTCTTCGGTGGATCGTTTGCATGGCTTGTACCATAATAGCGTAGTCTTTCTCATTCATGCCATTTATCGTCGCACGCTCGGCTACCGTCTCCGATAAAGAGATTACCGGAGCGATCGAGTTCATGATCTCATGCGTCAATACCCGGATAAGTTTCTGCCATGCCTCGGTTTCCGCCTCAGCGACCACCGAACTATACAATCGACTCCGCAAAGCCTCCAAGGCAGCGTTCATAGAAGAGGCCAAAGCCTTTTCGTCTTCCGTCATTGAATCGGAAGGATAAAACAGGCTCAGATCCCCGTAATGAATACTCTCTATCAGGTATTCCATCCGCTTAACAGTCTTTTGCTGATCCTTATATAAGAAAACCGAAAGCGCAAGAATACAAAATCCGAACAGCGCAGGAATAAACAAAAACCCTTTCAGCATTAAGAATGAGGCAGTAAAAGACAAGACCACGATCCCCAAAATACGAGCGAACAACAAGTAACGTATCATAAGCCAAATTTCTCCAATTTACGATACAAGGTAAAGCGGGTAATCCCTAGAAGCTCGGCGGCACGAGTGATATTCCCCTCGGCACGACGTAAGGCACGTTCGATCGCTTCTTTCTCCAATACCGTCAAATTTAACTCATCGGATGGTTCCTTATCCCTAAGCGGGACAGAACGCAGAATAAAGTCTTCCGGCCTTAGCCAATTACTTTCAGACAAGATAACCGCCCGTTCAATCGCATGTTGCAGTTCACGTACATTACCGGGCCAAGCATAATTATGTAGCTTATTCTTCCCATCCCTGTTAATGCCCTTCAAGTCTTTCTTATATTTACGGGCATACTTCGACAAGAAATGTTCAGCCAATAAGATCACGTCATTTCCTCGTTCCCTCAAGGGAGGAATATGTAACTCGATCGTATTAATACGATATAAAAGATCTTGCCGGAAAGTACCTTCTGCCACAAGATGATGGATATTCACGTTCGTTGCGCAGATCAACCGGATATCAATCGGTATGGGTTGCGTTGCTCCCAAGCGGGTTATCTGTCGTTTTTCCAAAGCGGTCAACAGTTTCGCTTGCATGGAAAGGCTTAAGTTCCCGATCTCATCCAAGAACAAGGTACCACCGGAAGCTACCTCCATTCGTCCCGGCTTTTCCTTACGGGCATCCGTAAAAGCCCCTTTCTCATAGCCAAATAATTCACTCTCGAAAAGTTGTTCCGGAATAGAGCCCACATCGATCCCGACGAAAAGATTCTCCGAACGCGGAGATTGATGATATAAGGCGCGGGCAACTAAATCTTTACCGGTTCCATTCTCCCCCAAGATTAATATATTGGCATCCGTATTCTTTAATTTATCGACCGTAGCGAAAATAGCCTGCATCGGTTCGCTTTCACCGATGATCTCGAAGCCAGCATCCTCGGGTGAACTAAGAATCTCAACTTGTTTCTTTAAATTTCGCACTTCCGCCCTACTCTCCCGAAGTTCCAATGCAGAAGAGAGTGTAGCGAGTAATTTCTCCTTTTCCCAAGGTTTCGGGATAAAGTCGGTAGCTCCCGCCTTAATCGCCCGCACGGCCTTATCCGTATCCGAATAGGCAGTCATAAAAAGAACCACCACGTCCGGGTCTATCTTCTTTATCTTCTCCAGCCAATAGAAACCCTCCTGACCACTAATAGCATCCCGTTTGAAATTCATATCCAACAAGATAATATCCGGGATAAAAGTCCGCATGAAATGATCGATGCGCTCCGGTTGCGTAGCCACTCTTATTTGTTCCATATAGGGCTCCAGTAATAAGTTAAGGGCAAAAAGGATGTCCTCATTATCATCTATAATTAATAGTTTTCCCTTTTTCATAAGCGCTAAACTAGTTTGTGATGCCTCAAAGGTAGGTATTAAATCAATGGAAGAAGCGTGCGTAATCGAACGATTATCGTGCGCAGATGAACTGTTAAATTAATAGTCCGCAAAGAGGGTTAAGATTAAGTAAACGGTAAGACTATTTAAGCGAAAGAAAAAACGAGGAGAAAGAAGGAAGACTATCTTTGAACACAATTAACAATTCAGGCATTCATGAGACCACTATTGATTGGATTTTTCGTCTGTATAAATATACACTTAGGCTATGCGCAATGGACTGAGCAAGATTCGATCTGGCTAAAGGATGTATTAGCAGGCAAAGATTCCATCAAATTGAACCCTGAATTCCAAAAAGCAATCCAAAGCGGTTCTTTCCTCAACCCGGAACCGGGAAAACCGATGGGGAAACCTCAACTGGCCGCTCCCAGCAATATCCCTATCACCAAAGATTTCTCAGAATATATCCAACAAGACGATACGACACACCGAAAAGTAGCATTAAAGGATTTACCGCCATCGGTATTCTGGCGACATAATCCACCGTATAAAAAGATACTGCCTGTCTATCAATCTATCTTAGATGAATTGAAAAGGACTCCGTCCAGTGGTCGTACCTCACTAGCAACCTTCGATCTAGGAAGGATGACCAGTCGGAAAACATATGTCCATAAACGCAACGCAAAACGCAACGGAACTTGGCAAAACTACGGCAACCTCCCTACCCCGGATGTCATCTCTAAAAGGAAGAAATTCGAAAGACAACAGGCAGAGGCCGCAAAAAAGGACTCCTCATTGATGATCCAACCACCAATCGATTAGCTTACGGGCCAGGCTCAACTTACGGGGGATCTCCGGTAAGTTATCTTTGGTATAGAAGGCACCAGAACTTAGTTCCTCATCCTGCAACTTAATTTCCCCACTTACATAATCCGCTACAAAGCCTACCATCAAGCCACTCGGATAAGGCCAGGGTTGGTTTCCGAAATAAGTGATATTATCGACCTCTAAACCCGTTTCCTCACGGACCTCCCGACGCACACACTCTTCCAAGGTCTCGCCAACTTCTAAGAATCCGGCCACTAATCCATGGAAAGTTCCCCGGAAATTACGGGCATGTACCAAAAGAATCGAATCCTCCTTACGGATCAAGACGATCATCGCTGCTGAGATTGTCGGATAAATCTCATGTTTGCAAGAAGGACATTGCTTCATGATCGACGTAGTCTGTACGGTAGGAGTACCACATACCGGGCAGAAACGGCTATGGCTATCCCAATAAAGCAATTGAAAAGCCTTACCCGCCTTCTCGTAACACGCTCTCGAGATATAATCCCAAGAGGCACGCAACCCCATATGTACGTAACGGTCATTCCCCTCCACCGGAGTATCTAATTCTGCCGTACGTGCGGGAAGTCCATCCCGGTAATCAACCTCCAGCGTATGAGAAACCGGAACTGGGGGATTCTCGCCATAAGGGATGGTATACGTATCATTCTCTTTCTGAAGCAACAGTTGGTCTTTATAAAAAAGGAACCAATAACAGAGTTTATTTGAAGTTTCCATGCTGATATTTCCGAATTATCTTTCTGTATTTAAAACATCCGCGAACTTACGAATTAAAATCAAATAACGTGCGAAAGCGAACGTGCACCGTGCGAAGGCACACACAATCGTTTCTAAGCATTTTTCTATTATCTTATGATTAGCAGAATGTTACATCGATGGCACATTATTTGCATCTTTTCTAAAAAATGAATATATTTAAAACCTGTTACAATGAAACTAATGATTCGAAACTTACTTTATCTATTCAAGCGGTTTAAGACCGCCGTCGTGTTAAACCTCTTTGGCTTAACAATCGCTTTCGCCGCTTTCCTCCTGATAGTAATGCAGGTGGATTACGAGATGAATTACGATGCCATGCACAGCAAATCAGGCCGAACCTTCCGGCTAGAGGCAAATCACGGAGAATTCGAGCATAACGCCATCCATTGCCTAATGTTTAGCGATGCTTTTGTTAACTCATCCGCTCATATCACGGATTACTCCTACCGTTATCCATTCTACGGAGGAGAACGGTATTGCCAAATCGACGAAGTAGACGATCAAGGAGAAGCGAAAGTCTTTAAGGAAAACTTCCAGCTTTGTCTACCCAATATCTCAGATGTCTTTGATTTCCACATGAAAGAAGGTTCCGTCGAATGCCTATCCATTCCCGGCTCCGTACTCATTCCGGAGAGTGTCGCCAAAAGGCTGTTCGACAAACAATCCGCTATCGGTAAACGTATCCGGATGTCCGGCAGTAGTGGCTGGCAACCTGTAAGTACCACGATACTTACTATTGGGGGTGTCTATAAGGATTTCCCGGGAAATACTACGGTACAAAACCGTATTTACGTCCCGATGGACCAACTGGATCTATTAAAAAGTTCTTGGCAAATGTATGCCAACGAAATATACGTCACGCTAGACGATCCCCTAAATAAAGAGGAGGTATTGGATCATTTCAACAAGACTTTCGATTTCGCTAAAAGCCAAATGGGTTCAGCGCAAGAGATCGCATTACGTCTAACCCCCTTAAAGGATGTTTATTACACGCATGATACAACTTTCGACTTTAATCCGAAAGGTCACCGGGAGACAAATTATGTGTTACTGGGTATCGCTTTCCTCATCTTATTCATCGCCGGAATCAATTTTACCAATCTCACAACCTCGTTGATTCCCCTACGATTGAAAACGATCAATACGCACCGGGTATTAGGATGCTCCATCTATAAGTTACGAGCCATCTCACTGATTGAATCGATCGTGATCTGCTTGATATCCTACATTCTCGCCTTATTCATCGTAAACGATTTGTCTTACACACCGATCGCTAATTGGGTAGATGCGGATATACGTCTTAGTCAATACAAAGGCCTGATCCTTCTCACAGCACTGATCGCTATCTTGACGGGTTGCTTGGCGGGACTTTATCCAGCTATACGAAGTACCTCCTATGCGCCGGCCTTGGTACTAAAGGGCTCTTTCGGTCTTAGTCCCAAAGGGAAAAAAGTACGTGTCGCCCTGATCGGTTTCCAATACACGGTATCGATCGCCTTGATTATTGTCACCTTATTCATGGGACTTCAGAACCATTTCATGACCTCTAGCGAGCAACTAGGATTCAATAAAGACCAAGTAGCCATCGTGAACCTGACACCGGAGATCTACGCCAAGCATAAGCCCCAATATATCCAGAAACTTAAAGATTATCCGGGAATAGAGGATGTGGCCTTCTCCGTCTACGAATTATCGAAAGAAGATGACATGATCGATCTCGAATATGCCCGTCATGAAGATAAGGATGTATTCTTCAAGGTATTCTATGCCTCCGAGAATTTCCTTTCCGTCATGGATATCCAAGTAGAGGAAGGAAGGGATTTTACACGGGAGGATTTAAACAAGGCACAAAGTGATTATATCATCAATCCGGCGGCAGAGCGGGATTTCCACTTACATCCCGGAGATCGTTTCAATGATCGTACGGTTCTAGGAGTCAGCAAGGATTTTCGGTTTAACTCTTGCCGGATCGCAAGTTCGCCTTTCGTATTCGCATTGAATAACGATATACCCAATCCTAAATTGGTATCCTATATCCGCTTCAATTCGAAAACGAATTTACAGGAAGCTGTCGCCCACGTCCGGGAAACATTGAAAGAGATCGATCCGACTTTCCCTTTCGAGATCTCTTTCTACAACACCATCTTAAACAATTTATATCAGAAAGAACAAACACTGGGTAAACTAATCTCCCTATTCGGAATAATGGCGATCTTGATCTCTATCGTAGGTGTATTCGGACTCGTGCTATTTGAGACGCAATACCGCCGGAAAGAGATCGGTATCCGCAAGATCAACGGAGCGACTACCGGACAGATTCTTTTGATGTTCAACAAGACTTATATCCGGATCGTCTCCGTTTGCTTCATCATCTCGATCCCAATAGCATGGATGGGAACACAACAGTGGCTAGAGAATTTCGCTTATAAAACACCACTCCATCTTTGGGTCTTCATCGTAGCTTTCCTAATCATTCTCTCGGTTACGATCGGTACCGTTACTTTCCGGAACTGGCAAGCGGCGAATGAGAATCCTGTGAACTCGGTGAAGTCTGAATAAACTCACTCGGAGTGATCCCGTAAATTTCTTTAAAGCAACGGGTAAAATAGTTCGGATCGGAGAAGCCGACCTGAGCAGCTACCTCCCCGATCGAATAAGCGTGCTGCCCCAATAACTCGGCGGCACGCTTTATTCGTATATTACGGGTGAATGAGGAAGCGGAACAACCGGTAGTGGACTTTAATTTCCGAAATAAGCTGGCACGGCTCATCGCCATCTCGGAACAGAAAAGCTCGACATCAAACTCCGGGTCCTGCAAATGAGCCAGAACGACCCTTGTCACTTTCGAAACAAATTCCTTATCAGGATTGGCAACTGTTTGCTCCGGGGTACGCAGATCGAACCGATCCCTGAAATATAACTTTAGTCGCTCACTACGTTTGAGCAGATTATTAATCTTCGCTTTTAAGACAGCAAGACTGAACGGTTTAGGCAGATAATCATCCGCTCCGGCTCCATACCCTTCCAATTGTTGACGTTCTTCCGCTAAAGCAGTCAATAGGATAACCGGTATATGGGCCGTCCGTTCATCCGTTTTCAAAGCCTCGCAACATTCAATCCCATTCATGACCGGCATCATTACATCCGAGACAATCACGTCCGGTAGGATCTCCAAGGCTTTCTCCAAGCCGACCTTTCCGTTTTTCGCTATCACGACCCGGTAATCCGTTTGAAAAGCATTCATCAAATAACGACATAGATCCTCATTATCCTCTACAAACAAAAGCGTTTGTCGTAGATTCTCCGGGACCGGGTTTGTTTCTTCCAATGGAACTGATTCCCGCAAAGATACCTCTTCCATTTTAGGTTCCGAATACTCCAACCACTCCTCAGGATAAGCCTCTTCCGATATAGGCAAGGCAACCGTAAAAACAGAACCTTTCCCCAATTCACTCTCACATTGAATGGTTGCCTTATGTAACTCCAATAGCTCTTTTGTGTACGCAAGGCCGATCCCCGAACTCTCCGAGCGGCGAAACGCTATCGATGCCCCCTTATAATATCGATCAAAAATATACGGTAACGATTCGGGAGGAATGCCGATTCCACTATCCGTAATTCGTAAAGTCATGACCGCATCGGATGAGCTTTGCTCCAATGAAGCGGAAAAGCTTACCGAACCACCATCCGGCGTATACTTAAATGCGTTCGACAGTAAATTATATAGAACCTGCTCTAGGATATTCTTGTCAAAATAAGCGATTGAGATATCCGGGGCAATCGAATACGTAAACGCGATTTTATAGGAATCGGCCAAAGGAATAAAGGTTTCCGAAATATCCTCTAAGAATCGGCTGAGATCCGCACAAACGATATGCGGGGAAGGTACTCCCCGGGTCAATACCGATAAATCCAGCAATTCATTGACATGCCGAATCAAGCGATTGGTATTCCGGGAGATCGTACGCAAAATCTCTTTATCTCCACAAGATTCTTCTGAACCGGAATGCCGTTCCAGATCCTCCGTCAATCCCTTGATTATCGTCAGAGGGGTACGAAGCTCATGAGAGACATTCATAAAGAAACGAGTTTTCAACGCATCTTTTTCCTCCAGTTCTTGCTTGGCCTGTTTCAACAGCCGTGTACGTTCTTGTATCTTACGCTCCAACTCGGCTTGGCGAAGCTGATACCAGCGCACCCGGCTCTTATAGGCGATATACAACAGTACGCATACAACCACGAATACCAGCAAAATAAACCACCACGTCCGCCACCAAGGAGGAAAGATCCTGACAGGTTCGGTAATGGGAGCGCTCCAATAGGAACCATTGCCGGAAGTTTCCACCCGAAACACATAGTTTCCCGGTGGTAGGCGGTTATATATAGCCGTACGATCGCTGGCGTCCACCTCCCGCCAATCCGTATCATATCCATCCAGACGATACCGGTATCGGATACTACGGGGATGAGAATAATCGAACGCAATAAAACCCACCTGTAAACCTTGCTTCTCACGTGAGTCTCCGATCGTGAGGTTCGTGATTCGCAAAGACTCAGGTATTTTTCTCAAACCGTCCGTTAACTGAACGGGATCAAAAGAAACGATCCCCTCATTACTGCCAAATACAAGTTCACCCGATTTGCGCTTACAGCAAGCGCCACCCATAAACTCATTCGATAATAAACCGTTCGCCGTCGTATAATTAACGATATGCCGGTTTTGTATATCCAAGCGACTCAGCCCTTTATTCGTGCTGACAAACAGGATGCCCGGCTCACCTTCACGGATTCCTCGTACGATATTTCCCGATAAGCCATCCTGTACCGTGAAATGATCAAATCGCCCGGTTCGCTTGTCGTATTGATCCAACCCCGCATTCGTACCGATCCACAAATAACCGGAAGAGTCCACAAACAGACAATGAATATGATTCGACGCAAGGGGATTCATCTCACCCGGTATATATCGATACGTGATAAGCGCTCTCGTCTTCGTATCCCACACCCGAAGCCGCCCCTCATCCGCTCCTCCCCAAAACCAAGATTCTTCGCTCACGCATAAGTTACATAACTCCGACAACGAGTTGATCGGATAATCATAAGAGACTTGGTAATCCGGTATAAAAGGGCGGATTCGGAAATCATCCAGATTCAACCGGTCCGGGTTGGCGTCTTGATAACTGATCCATAGGTTCCGCTCCGAATCCTCACGGATAGAACCTATAATCTTTCCGGATAAAGAGGACGGACTTTTTCGGGGTGAGAAGGTAAAACGCATATCTACCCGGGAAGTCTTATGGTTAATCCGATCTAATCCCCTAGAGGTCGCAACCCAAAGATTCAGGTCCGAATCCTCATAAACGGCTAGGATATGAAGAGAAGACAGATTCTCTTTTTCCGTGTATCCCAAGGTATATCGAAACAAGGAAGGTGTTAAATCCGCATGGCTCACCCCATACGTGGAATGTCCCGCCCACAGATGATCCGAGTCATCCAGAAACAAACAGGTAATCTGGTTACTGCTGATAGAATGTGCGTCTTCCGGCACGTTCCTCAACTGTCCCATTTTCCTCTCCTTCGGAGAATAATAAAAAAGACCTTGATTGAAACGGCTATCATCAAACCAGACCGTTCCGTCCTTACTCTCGAAGATGGATCGCACTTGGCATTCTCCTGTAGGTTCCAGATCCTCCGGCCGGTCAAAGAAATGCTCACATCGCAAGGCAAGCCGGTTCATCCGGCTAATCAAGCTTGCCCCCTTATTATGTCCGATCCAGAAATCACCATCACCGGTCTCCAAGAATTGATATACCCGAGTATCCTCACGACCGACAGATTGGAAGATCTCTCGCTCTCCCATATCAACCGAACGAAAAGCCCCTTCACGTCCCGTACCTAACCACATATAATCAAACCGGTCGATATAGATCGCATTAACGCCATTCAAATTGCCGGCATTGATATCCTCTCGGTCATTTGTCCGTATCGTATAATCTTGAAAGTGGTTTGTTTCTTTGTCATACAAACTAAAACCAGCTAAAGTCCCTACCCAAAACGAATGATCCGGCGCCGAATACAAACAATTCACAGGAGACGACGAGACTACCGAACCCGCCGGCGAAAGGCGTACCAATTTCTTCTCTTTAGCGTCATACTCCAACATCCCGTTCTCCGTACCTATAAAGATATGTCCCGGAACGGAGGCCGAGAAACAAGTAGGACTACCATACACACGTAACTGTTGTCGAAGCCATTCTTTCGTGAAATTCAGAAATGTATCCGAACCTCTGTCATAACGGCTAATCCCACCCGAGGAAAAAAAGATCCAGATACCTCCATCTGAATCCTCGAATAATTTATCGATAGAACTGCTTTGTATACTTTCCGGACAATCCGGTACGGGCAAGAATACTTTAAACGTATATCCATCGTAGCGGTTCAAGCCTTCAGTCGTCCCGACCCAGACATACCCGGTACGATCCTTCAAAATAGAGGTCACCGAAGAAGAAGAAAGCCCGCTATCCATTGTTATCCGGTCAAAAATAACGTTGGTAGCTTGCGCTCTCGTTATCATAAGTACAAACAGCAGTAAAAGGTATATTCTCATCCATTCATCTGATTAATGCCCCAAATATAAAGATTAAGTGGGTGAAAATCACAGAAAACAGAAAGATTGAACGATTTGTACGGTATTATGAAACATATGTCCGGCCCGCTCCCTCCCTATTTCCCTAGCTTTGCGGTATCAATTCTAAAACGAATGTAAAATATGAGAAAACTTTTTCTATCGCTAGTATTCCTTAGCGTGCTACTATCTATCCATGCGAATCCGGGTATTAAAGGAATCGTAATCGATCAAACCACCCGTAAGGCATTAGACTACGCTCACGTTGTATTATATGATGGAAATCATATCGTCGAAGAAGCTATGACTGAAGCGAACGGTTCTTTTCTAATCCAGCCCGTAAAACCGGGAACGTATTCGATCCGTATCCATTTTCTGGGATATGATGTTTATATGGGAGAGGAGTTTATCCTTACAGAGCAGATCAAGGATCTGGGTACTATCCCGATGCGAATGCTTGAGGTAGGCTTACAGGAAGTGGAGGTCGTAGCCAACAAGAAACAAGTCATCTATAAACTGGATAAAAAGATCATCGAGGCTTCTTCCAACCTGCTTTCCTCGGGAGGAACCGCTGTCGATATCCTAGAGAACACGCCTTCCATCCGGGTGAACGCCGAGGGAGAGGTTACCTTCCGGGGGAGTAGCGGATTCACAGTCTACGTAGATGGAAAGCCCAGTATATTTACCGGGACCCAAGCCTTGGAACAGATCCCGTCCGGACAAATCCAGAATATAGAGATCATCACCACCCCGTCCGCCCAACATGATACAGGGGGTGATGTCGGGATCATCAATGTCATTACCAAGAAGAACTTCGGGGAAGGGTTGAGCGGAGTAATCAACCTAAGCGGGAATACGGTATGGAGCCGGACCTTGGATTTCTTGTTGACCGGACAAAACAAGGCGTCTCAATGGCGTATAGGCGGTTATGTGGGAAACCGACTTCGTAAAAGTCATTTTACCCAAGAGAAAACGACGTTGGTAAACGATACGACAACGACTTCTTATTCCAATGGCCCCCGTGAAAGTAACGGCTACGCATATATTCTCAACGGAGGTTGGAGCTATACGCAAAAACAAACGACTTTTTCTATTAACGCGGAAGGCGGATATGCCGGACTCAAGCGAAAAGGGGATCTGGAATATACGGAAGAACGTTCCGCTAATGGCGAGCAATTCGAGAACGGAGAGTTCAAGAGCCTTGACGACTTTGATATCCATGAGACTTTCGGACTAGGGAATCTGGCCGTGGATCATAAGTTCAATGATAAGGGGCATAACCTTAGCGGTAGCTTCTTCTTGAAATATGGAGGCGACGCTCTGGAATATTTCCAAAGCGATCTGTTCGACAAAAACAACGTACGCCAGCAAGGTCATCGTGCGTGGGAGGCCGAACATCGTTGGACCGTCCGTGCGAAAGCCGATTATGTATTTCCATACAGCAAAACCGGGCAAATCAAGGCGGGTTATCAATATTTCTCATACTCGGAAGACGGCGATTATAGTATGCAGTTTTGGAACCCGGATACCAAAGAGTTCTTCTGGCGTGACGATATTTACAACACGTTCTATTTCCAACAAGGGATCAACTCCCTTTATGCGATCGTTGGGGATAGCTACCGGTCTTTTGATTTTCAAGTAGGATTACGGGGAGAACATACGCATCAAGTATTACGTAGCTCCAAAGATTGGGCGAACCGCCTACAAAAGCGTTTTGAGTTGTTCCCATCCGCCCATATCGGTTATAACCTCACACAAAATCAGAAGCTTCTATTCGCTTACAGCCGTCGTACGACCCGACCGGAGCTTTATTTCATGGAGCCATACATCACTTACAAGGATTACTATACAGCCGAGATCGGTAACCCGGATATACGCCCGGAGTACATTCATTCTTTCGAGTTGAATTATTCCTTGACTTCCGGCGACAATGCCTTGTCTGCCTCCCTATTCCACCGAACCCGCAAAGACAAGATCGAACGATTACGGGTTCCTTACCAAGCCGGGGTTACCTTGGATTCCATGGCGAACGTGGGACATGATTATTCCACCGGAATAGAACTATCGGGCAGTTTGCAGGCCACCAGTTGGTGGAATACGCAAATAAACGGTAGCCTTTATCACTACCGGGTAGAGAACGAGTATAAGACGGACGGAAAGAATGAGACCAGTACCAATTACGAGATCGCTTGGAACAACGCTTTCACGGCCGGGAAATACACAAGGATACAGCTTGACGGCAATTTCGTAGGTCCTTCCGTAACCACCCAAGGAAGAACCCAGTCGTTCTGTTTTGTCAACCTAGCGATACGGCAACAATTCTTCAAACGAAAGTTGACGGCCACCCTCTCTTTCCGGGATGTCTTCAATACGGCCCGTTATGTCAATACGATCACTTCCTCGAACTTGATTTCCAAAACACGAATCCGGCCCGATTACCCGTTGATAGGCTTGACCCTTAGCTATACATTCAACCAGTTCAAGCTAAAGAATGGCTTATCCAACAATTCAAAGGATTTATTCGAGGGGACGAATCATTAATACCGAATTACCCTACTTTCAAAGTAAGCTAGCTTCATTGGCAAAGTAAGCTAATTAAAATGCCCAAGTAAGTTAACTTACTTTGCCAACGAGATAAACGTAGTGGTCCTTATATCTTGTTTACCGAGGATAGAATACATCATTGGGTAACTGTAACTTTTTTGAATCCAACTTTGTTACTTTCCAATTTTAAGTTACTTTTGTGAACACTTAGTTAAAAATGAGGTATATTCAATGATTAACAGCATATTACTGACTAATTTCACGGGCTTTGCAAACAATCGTTTCGATTTCACCGAAGGAGTAAATGTCCTCATCGGCAAGAATGGTACCGGCAAGACACACGTGCTTAAATGCTTGGCTGCCACCTTGCAGGCACGTCACGACTTCCTCGGCAAGAACTCTGCTTCCAAAGAGCAGTTTGAGTATATCTTGGCGGAAGATATGATCTATTATTTCAAGCCGGACATCATCGGCAATTTGGTCAGCAAAGGACTACCTTCCGGTAGGGCGAACATTGCGGTTACGATAGATAGCAAGGTATTGCAATATAGCTTTTCCTCTGCAGCCAAGACGACTGTGAAATTGGAAACGGACGAGAAGTGGAACGACCGTCATTTCATCTACATCCCTCCTCGTGAAATGTTCTCTTTGTTCGAGGGTTTTATCGGTTTGAGCAGTAAGCGTGAGATTTCATTCGACCAGACCTACATCAATCTAGCACACGCATTGGCTCTCCCCGTATTGCGTGAGTCTGAAGATAATCCGTTGAGACCGGCTGTTGAGTTGTTGGAACGGGAATTGCAGTTCAAGGTGCTGCAGATGAACGGACGTTTCTATATACAGACGGAAAGTGGTAATATGGAAGCGCATTTGGTGGCAGAAGGTCTTCGCAAGTTGGCCTCTATCTTATACCTCATACTGAATGGGGAAATTAATGCGAACACCATTCTGTTCTGGGATGAGCCGGAAGCCAATTTGAACCCGGCTCTTATCAAAGTGGTGTCGAAGTTCATCCTTGTGCTTCAGGAATGTGGTTTGCAGATTTTCATCGCTACACACGATTATTTGCTTACACATACGCTTTCTCTTTATTCCGAGTATAAAGAACACACCGGTGTATCTGTCAAATTCTTTGGGCTGAAAAAAGAAGGCAAGGGAATCATTGTAGAGGAAAGCGAAACCTTGGCAGGCATACAGAGCAATCCGATTCTGGAGGAATATGCAGCCTTTTACGACTTGGAACAACAATTCATCAGCAAATATGAGTAATTTTCAGGAAAGCGGCATAAACTTCAAGTTTCAATCTCCCAAATGGAACGTTGTCAAGTACGACGAACATTTGGCGCACAAAAAAGTAAGCAATGCCTTGCAGCCTACCAAAGCGGTGGACTTTTTAGGTATTCATGACAACAGACAGTTGTTTTTGGTAGAAGTAAAGAATTACAGAGGGCATACACACGATGCAGAGACTCAGGAAGTGCTTCAGGCAAAAGGCGAGGAATTAATGCGCAGGATTGCTGTCAAAGTTAGGGACACAATCGCCACGGTAACTAATTCTGCTCGTTTTTCGACCAATGATGAGGATTTTTTTACCCGGATTAATCAGTTGCTACTTGATAATCAGAAAAAGATAGTCATTATTGCCTGTATAGAACTAGACATTGCTGGTGAAAAAGAACACAAAGCCCGTATGAGTGTCTGGATGCAAAAATTAAAGCAAAAGTTGGCATGGTTACATGCGGCTAAAATTTCCATCAATCCGATTGAAAATATCTCTGCTGTCTTGCCGGATACGGAAATCTTGTTCGTGTAATCTCCCGGCAAACTTTAGTGACCTTTGTTGCCGGTCTTTTATTAGTCCGTCTTTTTCTCTTCTGTGGATTCCCCAAAAGTAAGCCCCGATCGAATAAACGACCGGGGCTAATTCTTTTCCCGCTTTCCTTCCTCACGGAAGTACTAAGGGATGAACTTTAATTTATTACTTTAGTATTAATATTAATCCATTCCCGCTTGTTCGCCCTCACGGGATACTTGGGCCGAGGCCCTCACGGGAACTTAATATCGTCATTATATTTTTATTTAACTATTGTCTTAACAGCGTTCTCGCCTTCTACGGCTACTGCGATGATTCCAGCAGGAACAGCGATCGTAGCGTTGTCGGAAGCAAGAATAGTCTCGGCTACTACCTTACCTAAGATATTAGAGATAACCACCTTCTTACCGGCTGCGCCTTGGATCTCTACGATACCATTGCCACCTATTACCTTAACACCGGCAGCGCCATCAGCTACAGACTCGTTGGAAGTAGGATCACCAGCAGTGATCGTGAACTTCATGGCGCTATTCTTATCAGTGCCCCAAGCCAATTTGTCGTTGAGGCCATATAAGTAACGACCTATCTCCTTAACGGAACGGATCACATACATACCCTCATCGTCAGCGCATTGGATAATCTGAACCTTGAAGTTATCCAAGCCGCCTAATACGCCTTCGTCGTCAGCATTTTTAGCAACTTTCACTTCCTTACCCTTTACTACCGTAGAGATCGTATCGTTGTTTGCCTCGATAGAAGCAGACTTGAAGATAGCCTTAGTAGCTTTTTCAGCCCATTCATATTTCTTGTCGTACATGCCGTCCGCTACATAATAGTCCACAGAATCCTTCGGATTGAACAAGAACAAGCTTCTATTAGGATCTTCCGTACCCTTAGAGATATAGAAAGAAGGAACGATCGCTTTCGTATCGGTTACGCGCAAATAGAATGAGTATTGCTCATTATTCACTACGATACCCTCTTGGTTCTCGTTCAAGGAGATATAGTTGCCTAACTCGCTTACCAATGAGATATGGCCATTCTTAGCGGGATAGCTGATTTCCGGAGCTTCCTCGATCAAGTAAGTCTTTAATGTCATGTCTTGATTATTACCCGGCAATGCATAAACTACGGATGGAGTTGTATACACATACTCGTCATTGTTATACTTAACAGCTACTACTGATTTCGTAGTCTTGCCAAATACAGTTGTAACATTCGCATTCGTACTTGATACAGGAATCAAATAAACAGAGCCATCAGCAGCTTGTTTAATAACGAACTTAGCCGCATCTGCCGCAGCCATAACGTCTGCACCGTTAACATGGGTACTAGTACCTGTACCTTGCGGGAAATAGGCATTAGTCTCTATACCATCATTGATATAGCGCAATTGATAAGCATAAGCATAGCCTTTATCGCCCTTAGCCTGTACGGTCACGTGGTTACCTCTATTGTAAACGAAGCTACTCTCGATGATCGTCTTCGGAGCCTCGTCTTTGATCAATTGCCATTGAGCGGCATCGGATACGCTGTTGGCGAACTTACCATCAGCATTCAATTTGTAGACATTACTATTATTGTCTTTTGTAACAGCGGTATACCATTTATTGGAAGTCACGTTGTTGTCGCGAGCGAAAGCCATTGTTACCAAAGTCTGGTCATCTACGTTCAAGAAACCTGCGTATGGATCAACTTCTTCTACTTTCGTCAACTCCACTAACAGACGCTTAAACTCTACGGTCTGAGTCGAAGCAGTCTCACGGTAGGTATTCTCATCAACATAGATAGGAGTGATATCCCGAGTTGAAGGAACAGCTGTCTCATATACATTCTCACCCAAATCTGTTTTAGGGAACAATGTCGTAAGGAAATGATCACCTGTCTCACGATTCGTGAAAGTGATCTTATAAGTATCATCCACGCTTGTAATCATCCATTGATAAGCCGGAGTCTCTGTCTGTGACAACACCTTCGCTTTTGCGACAAGCTCAAAACTACCATTATCAACCGCAGAAGTCAAATATTTTCCATATACGCTCTTCACATCCCCTTGCTTACCGCTCAATACACGGATCGTATAAACAGCTGCCTTAGCCTCCTTGTTCAACAACTCGATACCTTTCTTCGTACCGGCAACGCCCAACTTAAAGATGAACTTATCCGTCTTGTCTGAAGTGTTAGAGATCGTAGTCAAGTAGAAATTATCATTATGCTGCAAAATCTCCAACTTGATTTGAGCATCCTTATGATCGGCCTTGCTACCTTGTATTCTGAAACGGAAACGATCCAGATTCAACTCATACGGATAAGATTCCACGTAACTCTTTTGAACACGGAAACAAGCGTTATGGATAGAAATCTCGTCACCTTGTGTCTTCCAAGCCGCACCTGTTCCTACATACAGGTTCAAGTCACCAATTTCCTTCTCTACCAAAGAGAAACCATCACCATTCGCACGTCCGGCGTTCGTTCCCTCCATTGTCTCTGTAGAGCTTGCAACCAAAACCGTAGCGTTCAACCACGCATTATAGTCCCTAACCACTTGGTCACTATTATCTAAAGCTGGAGCATTTTTCGTAAAGAAGTACATACCGGCAGGAATCTGCAAGTCTGAAGAAGATCCTGAATACCCCGGGTATTGTGTAGCATCAATCGTAATTGGGCGAGCCAAATAACGAGCTACCACCATTTTGTCGTTAAACAAGTTACCGATAGGTTCTTCACCTTGATCTTTAAGACGTTTAGAAACGAAAGAGAAACCAGATGTATTGTACAATGCGTTCAATTCCTCTGAATTCGTCAACAACTCAGACTTAACCTCGTAAAAGATCGGAGCCGCAATCGTCGTAGATACTGTTGACACATTACTACCCCAATTCAAGCCGTTGAGAGGAGTAGAAGATGAATAAATATACAAATTGTTATTCGTGCCAGAATATGCACCTCCCGTAAGAGCAGAAACAGAAGATCCATCAAATACGAAATCCTTATTCGTATTCTTATCCTCTACTTTCGTGTTTTTCTCTATAGCCGTAAAGCCGACATTAACCCTTAAAAGCTTTCCTGTCTCAACATTCGTAAAATTGTAAGAGAAGAAGCCTTTCGGAGATTCAGTTATGCCAACAGTCCAAACATACTGTTTAACATCATCATTATCAGCAAGAGGCGTAGATAATCCTATCGTAGACTCTGTAATGGTGCTACCCGATAGCTCATGACCATAAGCCTCATTATTCGTCTGATCATTAACAAATACATACTGGTGTCCAGCCTTCAATTCCGTAGCAGGCGTTGCGGTAAACGTCCCCTGTCCATTCACAAAGCCAGCCAATTGCTGAATAGAACTTTGCGCCCAAGCACTACCGCACAACGAACCCGCCATCAGCAGACCCGCCGTAAACAATGTAGAAATCTTTCTGTTCATAAATCGAAAATTTAAATATTAATAATAGTGTTAATTGAATATCTATCAAATCCTTAATCATCCTTCGTCTATACCGAAACGACTAGTTTAAACGATCGTTTAGATCTTGCGTTTTTAAAGGAGGAAAAAGAGAGGTTCGTCTGCCGAATCGGTTGTTTCGTAAAGGATAGGCTATTCTATTGATAAGAAAGCCGATAAGGGGCAAAAAAAATAGCAAGGAAGGGTTGCAAGTGTCAAAGAAACGCGTACCTTTGCAAAAGACTAATCTAAACGATCGTTTTCACCGTTCATTTTCATGTATATAATATAATGTACGTGCGTACATTGAATAAAGGCTTACTAAAAATCTTCCTACAATAAATAACATATTCAATATAAACTGCCCTGTTTTGGGTCTCCCAAGTGAATAACTAACGGCTTGTCGAGTGAATAACTTACGGCTATACCTAGTGAATAACTTACGGCTTGGGAAGTGAATAACTAACCACTTACAAAGGCTCACCCGATAAACCTGGGGGATTAAGCATACAGCTTTGTAAGTCTGAAAAGAAAGAATTTTATATCCGTTACTCCTCTTAAAGCAGCTCTAAACG
>QWCE01000344.1_pt1 | contig 90501 bp, 79 predicted proteins | sample 1972531 | NCBI WGS metagenome assembly QWCE01 (sample SAMN09866716, study PRJNA288562) | Human gut metagenome isolate term4_stool, whole genome shotgun sequencing...
TGAAAATCGCTGCATCCTCATGTTTTTGCGGGTCCCAAGCTCAAAAACCTAATCGTGCAAGCACGAACGGCTTTTGGAGCTTTTGACCCTGGTATCATACTATAAAAAACAGAGAAAGGCTTATTTTATTTTTTATGCAAACAGTTGGAATTATTGCAGAATATAATCCCTTTCATAAGGGTCATGCTTACCAGATTGAAGAAGCTAAAAAAGCAGCAAACGCTGACTTTGCCGTTGTTGCTATGAGTGGAAATTTCGTGCAGCGCGGTGCCCCCGCTATTATTGATAAATATACGCGCACTAAAATGGCATTAGAGGGCGGAGCTGATCTTGTGCTTGAACTGCCTGTTCCTTTTGCAACGGCTGCTGCCCCTATATTTGCAGAAGCAGGTGTCTCGCTTCTTACGCGTCTTGGATGTGTTGATGCACTATGTTTTGGAAGTGAATCCGGCAATATTGATTCTTTGATTACTGCAGCACGCACATTGCAGGAAGAACCCCCTGAATATAAAGTACTTTTACAGCGCTTTTTAAAGGAAGGAAACAGCTATCCAAAAAGTGTACAGCTGGCGATGAACTCTATGGGGACTTTGCTTACAGCCTCACCGAATGATACGCTTGGTGTTGAATATATAAAAGCACTTCTTGCATCTGGCAGTACAATGAAGCCATTTGCTGTAAAAAGAGAAGGCAATGACTACCATGATACAAAACTCTCCTTAGGCTTTGCAAGTGCGTCTGCCATACGAAGTCAAATTGAATGTGAATCAGCTTCTTCTATTTCGTCACTTTCAGCTTTTCTTCCTGAAACCTCCTTTTCTTTGATGGAAAAGGCTTTTAGTCATACATTTCCAATCACAGAGGATGATTTTTCGCTTGCACTTGGCATGATAATAAACGCTGGTCAAATGACAAATGGAATGGATCTTTTACATGCAGCTGAGATGACACCTGAACTGTATGATCGCATACAGCGCATACTTTGTACAGGACAAGCCTTTACATTTAGTGAGCTTGCCCAAAATCTTAAAACAAAAAACATTACACGTGCTCGGATAAACCGTGCACTGCTCCACTGTCTGCTTTCTATAAGCCAGGATGATATGGAACTTTTTCGTGCATCTGACTTTTGTTTATATGCACGCATTCTTGGTTTTAAGAGTAATGCTTCTTCACTTCTAAAGGCAGTTAAAAATAATGCAAACATTCCTGTAATAACAAAGCTTGCTGATGCAAAAAACAAGCTCGATGAAACAGGAAATAAAATCCTATCCCATGAGCTTGCCTCTTCATTTCTTTACCGCCAGGCTGTCTGGTGTAAATTTCATGAAACTTTGCCAGATGAATTTCGTGCCGGCATAGTCATCATATAAGCTGTCTTATTTTTGTTTTCTTTCATAACAGCGAAAATCATAAATAAGATCAAAATATGTCTGTTCATCACTGACATCTGTCAATGACCACTCGTTAGGCGAAATTTCTGGAAAGAACGTGTCTGCCTCATACACATAATCAATACGCGTCAGGTGAATGCGGTCTGCATATGGCATAAATGCTTGATATACACTCTCACCGCCTATTATATAAACATCCTCACTGCGGTACTTTTTGATTTCTTCTAGTACCGCTTCGACGCTGTGACAAATGACTGCACCCTTGCACTTATAGTTTTTATTACGTGTCAGTACAATGTTTGTGCGTCCTTCAAGCACACGTCCGCCTGGAAGGCTCTCCAGAGTTTTTCGTCCCATGACAACGACCTTTCCGATCGTTTCCTTTCGAAACAGCTGCTGATCAAACGGAATCGTAACAAGGAGCTTTCCCTGATAGCCAATTCCATTTTTCTTATCTGCTGCGACAATCATATTCATAGATTTTTTACTACCTTTATTTTAATTAATTCTTAAAACTGTGGATCGGTGCCGGAATACGTCCACCTCTGTTGATAAACGCACTGCAGTCCTTTGTATTAACCGGCATGATTGGTGCATAGCCAAGCAGACCGCCAAATTCTGCTGTATCGCCTACCTTTTTGCCGATAACAGGAATTACGCGTACTGCTGTTGTCTTCTGATTTACCATACCGATTGCTGCCTCATCTGCAATAATACCTGAGATTGTGGCTGCACTTGTATCTCCAGGAATAGCAATCATATCAAGACCAACGGAGCAAACGCATGTCATAGCTTCAAGCTTTTCGATACACAGACTTCCATTTGTAGCTGCTTCGATCATGTTGCGATCCTCGCTGACCGGAATAAATGCTCCACTTAATCCACCAACGTAGGAAGATGCCATGATGCCGCCCTTCTTAACCTGATCATTTAACATTGCAAGTGCTGCTGTTGTTCCCGGTGCACCTACTTCCTCTAAGCCAATCTCCTCTAAGATTTCTGCTACACTATCGCCAACTGCCGGAGTCGGTGCAAGTGACAGATCAATGATTCCAAATGGAATGCCAAGTCTGCGGCTTGCTTCCTGTGCAACAAGCTGTCCTACTCTTGTAATCTTAAATGCAGTCTTCTTGATAGTCTCACAAAGCACCTCAAAATTCTGACCGCGCACCTGTGAAATTGCGTGCATTACAACGCCTGGACCACTTACTCCGACATTGATAATTGCATCTGCTTCTGTCACACCATGGAATGCACCTGCCATAAATGGGTTATCATCTGGTGCATTGCAAAATACAACTAGCTTTGCACAGCCTAAGGAATCCTGATCCTTTGTATACTCAGCTGCTTCTTTTACGATACTTCCCATTAAACGAACTGCATCCATATTAATTCCAGTCTTTGTTGAACCAATATTAACTGAGCTGCACACACGCTCTGTTACGGCAAGCGCCTTCGGGATTGAACGAATTAACAGTTCCTCTGCCTTTGTCATACCCTTGCTTACAAGTGCAGAATAACCGCCAAGGAAGTTTACGCCAACCTCCTTTGCTGCTCTGTCGAGTGATTTTGCAATCTCAACAAAATCATCCGTTGTCTTGCACGCTGCACTGCCGACAAGCGCGATTGGCGTTACGCTGATTCGCTTGTTTACAATCGGGATTCCATATTCTTTCTCGATATCTTTTCCGGTAGACACAAGATTTTTTGCCAGTGTTGTAATTTTGTTATATACATTCTCACAGACCTTTTCAACAGAACTGTCAATGCAGTCTAACAAGCTGATACCCATCGTAATGGTACGCACATCAAGCTTCTCCTGTGTAATCATATTGTTGGTCTCACTTACCTCAAACATATTTATCATAGGAATTTACCTCTTTCTTGTTTGTGAATTATAGTAGATACAATGCTTACGAATTGCTCCGTTGCTACGCAACTCTGGCATTCTAAAAACATGAAGATTCGCTGATTTTAGTAAGAAACAGCTCACCCGCGCCTATCATGCGCAAAACCGCCCTATCGGGTTAAATCAAATGCGGTGCATTTTGGTGAAGATTTCTTCCTTCTGGCAATGAACCTCTACGCCAAGCTTCTTGCCAATCTCCTCAAGCTCTGTTACAACATCAATAAAGTTTTCTTCCACAGCACTGATATCAACAATCATCATCATATTGAAATATCCATGTACGATTGTCTGAGAAATATCTAAGATATTTACCTTTTTCTCTGCCAGATAAGTACAGATTCCTGCAATAATACCTACTGTGTCTTTTCCTATTACTGTGATAACTGCCTTTGTCATTTTTAATTCCTGCCTCTCTTATTTTTTTATTTTATTTTAAGGCCAAACAATATTTTGACCTTAACTAATTAGCTATATGTAAATCACCTCAGACATCGCATCGCGCCTTGCGACTGTGATTGGAAAATCGCCTGAATTATATGGATTTTCACTCATGTTCACTTCACAGCATACAGTCTCATACGCAAGCTCGGCATAATTGTTTTCCTTGCTCAAATGGCCTAACACAATATGCTTCATTCCATCGTGAAGCAGTTCATTTAATAAATGACCTGCCGCTTCATTGGAAAGATGACCCTTCTGACCAAGAATCCTGCGTTTTAATGGAAATGGATACGGACCTGCCTCAAGCATATGCACATCATGATTTGCTTCAAGCAAAACTGCATCCAGACCAAGCAGATGATTAATTGTATACTGGCTGTACACACCAAGATCTGTGACAACTCCTACTGCATGACCATCTGCCTCTGCGCGGTAACCCACTGGATTGGCTGCGTCATGACTGTTTGAAAATGGTGTTACAGTAAAATCCCCTACTACAATCTGCTCATCGGCACGTACTGGGCGATACAAATCAGGATCTATTTCCTTTTTTACATCCATGCGCTCAATTGCCTCAAGCGTCTCTTTTGTGCCATAAAGCGGCACATGATGCTTTTTTGAAAAAACGCGAATGCCGCTTATGTGATCACTATGCTCATGTGTAATCAACACACCGGCAAGCTCATCTGGCTTAATACCAAGTTCCTGTACTCCGGTATCTATTCGCTTACAGCTGATTCCTGCGTCCACCAAAAGATGTGTGTGATCGGTGCCTATATAGGTACAGTTTCCGCTGCTTCCACTGGCTATACTGACAAATCTCATAATTTCTTCTTATGCCTTTCTTACTTGAGCCACTGGCTCTATAAGCCATTGTAACAAGCCGTCATGCAAAAGTCAATTGTTTTGTTGCCATACGGCGGTACGCTCCCGGCGTCATGCCAAGCATTCGCTTAAAAATTTCAGAAAAATACTTTGCATCCTCATAGCCTACTGCCTGTGCAATCTCAGCAATTGAAAGTCTGTTTCCCACAAGCAATGCGCAGCTTTGATCAATCCGAATTTTATGTAAATATTGAAGCGCTGTCATTCCAGTTTCCTGTCGAAAACGACGGCTAACATAGGACAGGCTATAATGGTGTGTCTGGCAATAATGTGTCAGAACAGCTCGCTCATTTCCATTCTTATGCAGATATCGGATTAAATCGGATATCATCTCATCTTCATTTCCGATTTTTTTATAATCCAAACCCATATGCTCTGAAATTGTGCTTCTCATCATTAAAATTAAAATTTCCTTTAAGCGGCTGCGAAAAATTTCTTTCCACCCAAACTCTTTTCTCGAAAATTCCAACTGAAGCACACTTAAAAGTTTAAACACACGTCCATCCTTATCGTGAAAAATACGATTTGCTGTCTTTTCCTGTTCAAATGCTTTGCGGTAATAACGAATCATGCAAATGCGAAGCATTTCTTCAAGTGAATGACATCCCTCAAGCACATCGTCAATCGCCTCTGGAAGAAAAAGGCAATTAATCAATGTAAAATTTTTACATTCCTGATAGCTATGAACTGCACCATAGTCAATAATAAAATAATCACCTTCCTTTACCCATTCTTTTTTTCCTGCTAAATTTTGTATTGCATTTCCGCCAGTGACATACGCAAGCTCCAAAAAATTATGATCATGAAGTTCTATATCACTCTGCTGAAATGGCATAATATATACTTGATCGTTTTTTTCTTCTGAAAGCTGATCTAATTCCATCGTATAAAATTTCAAGTCAAATTTACCCCCTAATCTAGTTAAATTTAGGTGTTTTTTATCAGCTTACCATCTGATACAATCGAAGTCAAGCGAATACAATTATTTAATTTTAAGGGAGGTATTTTTATGAACTGGAATCCAACATGGATCTGCCCTGCAAATGATCTGGGCGATCCCGCTGCCGTTTTTGGCACATCTTTCGTCTTTGAAAAAAAGATTACACTTGCAAATTTGACAATAACTGCCATGGGCGTGTATGAGGCTAGATTAAATGGCAGACGTGTCGGTCAATTTGTTATGGCTCCAGGCTGGACAAGCTATCACAAACGCCTGCAATATCAGGAATATGACATCACTGATCTTCTGACAAACGGTAAAAATGAAATTGAGGTTACTGTTGGAAAGGGCTGGTATAGAAGTCCGCTTCCTGGATGGCTTGGCTGTGCATATCAGGATGAGCTTCGCTCTCGCCCATGCGGTCTTGCTGCACAGATTACACTTACCTTTGAAGACGGCAGCAGCAAAATCTTATCTACTGATGAAAGCTGGAAAGTTTCGGATGGTCCTGTACGTTTCTCTGAAATTTATGATGGAGAAATTTATGATTCAGCAAAGACTCCGTTGCTTGATCAGCCAGTTACCATATTTGATGGGCCAACAGATACATTGATTTTGCAGCAGGGTGAGGAAGTTTGCGAGCAGGAACGCCTCGCTGTAAAGAAAGTATTTGTTACTCCAAATGGAGAAACTGTTCTTGATTTTGGTCAAAACATGACCGGCTATGTAGAGCTATTTGTAAACGCAAAGGCTGGTGACTGTGTAGACCTTTCTTTTGCCGAGGTAATGGATAAAGAGGGTAACTTCTATACAGAAAATTATCGCGGTGCAAAAGCACAGTATCACTATATCTGTAGTGATGGTGTACAAACCTGGCATCCATCACTTACTTTCTATGGTTTTCGATATATTCGCATCAATGACTTTCCAGGCGGCATTGACTGCGTAAAGCCTGAAAATTTCACAGCTATCACAGTTCATTCTAATATGAAACGAACTGGATTTTTAAGCAGTTCAAATACTCTGCTAAATCAGCTGTTCTCTAATATTATATGGGGACAAAAGGGTAATTTTTTAGATGTTCCAACTGACTGCCCACAGCGCGATGAGCGTCTTGGCTGGACTGGTGATGCACAAGTTTTTGTACGCACCGCCTGCTTAAATTATGATGCTGAAAAATTTTTCACAAAATGGCTGGCTGATCTGGAATCTGATCAGCACGATGATGGCTATGTTGGTCATGTTATCCCAGATCTTTTACAAAATCCACAGGCCAGCAGTGCATGGGGTGATGCTGCTGCCATATGCCCATGGCAGGTTTATCTGGCATTTGGCAACAAGCAAATTTTAAAGAACCAATATCAGAGTATGAAAAAATGGATTGATTATATCACTTCCACTACCACCACAAAATATCTCTGGACAGGAGGAACACATTACGGTGACTGGCTTGGTCTTGATGCACCATCTGGCAGCTATAAGGGTTCAAGCAATGAAGACTTTATCGCCTCTGCCTTCTACGCTTATTCGACAAGCCTTGTAATTCAGGCTGGAACCGTACTCGGAGAGGATGTCAGTGAATTAAGTACACTTTATGAAAATATTGTAAACACCTTCCAAAAAACATGGCCAACATATCATACACAAACTGAATGTGTATTAGCTGCTCACTTTAAGCTGGCAAAAAATTGTCAGGCAGCAGCTGATCAGTTAGCTGATATGGTTCGTGCCTGCGGTACAAAGCTTCAAACCGGATTTGTCGGTACTCCTTACTTGCTGCATGTATTAAGTGATTATGGTCACACTGATCTGGCATGGGATTTACTTCTTCGAACTAAATATCCATCCTGGCTGTATCCAGTCACAAAAGGAGCTACCACCATCTGGGAGCACTGGGACGGCATTATGGAAGACGGAAGCTTCTGGAGCAAGGATATGAACTCCTACAATCATTATGCTTATGGCTCCGTTGCTGACTGGGTTTACGGTGTTGCAGCCGGCATTCTTCCAAGAAAGGATGCACCTGGCTATGCCAAGGTTACAATTGCACCACATCCAGATAAGCGTCTTGACTGGCTGCGCGCCGAGTTAGACACCCGCCATGGCCATATCAGCTCCTTCTGGACAAAGGAAGATGATTCCTGGCGCTATGAGATTACCGTACCAGTCGAAGCAGACATTGTAATTGATGGTGTATGTCATAGTGTACGGGCTGGATCTTACTGCTTCTACAGCGATCAGAAAAACGCTTAACATTCAAACTTGTACAAAAAATACCCACATACTTTCCAAAATAAAATAGGAAGTATGTGGGTATCGCATTTGTTTCAAAATGCTGTATTTATCTATATTTTTTCATCTGTCGTTCAATCTGTGCCTTCGTCTCCTCTATGCTGTGACTGTTATCTATTACAACACGGCACTCTGCACGAAACTGCGCATCACTTTTTTGTCTTGCAATAGTCTGGATGCAGCGTTCTTTGCTGTAGCCTCTTGACTCCATTATACGTTTAATACGTGTCTGCTCATCAGTGTAAATATACCATACATCATCGCAAAGCGGGATCAGATGACCTTCTGAGAGAAGCGCAGCCTCAATCACAATCAGTGCATCTGGCTCTTTGTCGCGTATTTCCTTGATCATCCACTCAATACGTACTCTTACATTTGGATGAGTAATCGCATTAAGGCGAAGCGTCTCAAGCGGATTTGAAAATGCTGTTGCTGCTAGTTTTTTTGTATCAATCGTCTGATCTTCATTTAAAATTTCTTTTCCAAATGCATTAACGATATTAACATAATTAGCCTCTCCCGGCTGCATAAGCTCTCGTCCGACCTCATCAGCTAAAATTAATTTTGCATTATACTCTTTTTCTAGGATTGCCAGCACCGAAGACTTTCCGGCGCCGACACCTCCTGTTATTCCAAGAATCATTATTACTCTCCCTTACTTTGTTTCGTACCAGCTATTCCCCACAGACACAGACACTTCAAGCGGCACGCGAAGATTCGCTGCTGACTGCATCTGCTCAACAAGAAGTGTCTTAACTGCCTCACACTCCGCTGTTGGTACTTCTAACAGCAGTTCATCATGCACCTGAAGGACGATTCTAGACTGCAGCTTTTCTTCTTTCAGACGTTTATTTACCTTTGTCATTGCAATTTTCATAATATCAGCTGCGGTTCCTTGAATAGGTGAATTCATCGCAATTCGCTCGCCAAATTGACGCTGCATATAGTTGGCAGATTTGAGTTCTGGTATTGGACGTCTCCGTCCAAACATTGTCGTAACATACTCATTTGTATGGCCCTGCTCTACCATATGGTCAAGGAATGCCTTGATTTTAGGATATGCATTGAAATAGTGCTCAATATATTCCATCGCTTCCTTGCGTGAAATACTTAAATCCTCACTAAGGCCAAACGCACTAATTCCATAAACAATTCCAAAATTAACAGCCTTTGCATTTCGGCGAAGCTGCGGTGTAACTTCTTCAAGCGGAACATGGAATACCTGGGAAGCTGTCAGTGCATGAATATCCTGTGCACTGCGGTATGCCTCAATCAGTCTCTCATCACCAGACATGTGAGCAAGAACACGAAGCTCAATCTGCGAATAGTCAGCATCAATAAATACACACCCATCCTTTGGCACAAAAACCTTGCGGATGGCTCTGCCTAACTCCATGCGAACTGGAATATTTTGAAGATTTGGCTCTGTGCTGCTGATGCGGCCTGTTGCCGTGATCGTCTGGTTAAATGTTCCATGTATACGACCATCCTGTGCAATACATGAAGCAAGACCCTCTGCATATGTCGATTTTAATTTTGTCAGCTGACGATATGACAATACTTTTTCTACAATTGGATAATCTGTTGACAGCTTCTCTAACACTTCTGCTGCAGTCGAATATCCGCTCTTTGTCTTCTTTGCACCTGGAAGCTTTAAATCCTCAAACAGCACTTCACCAAGCTGTTTTGGAGAAAGAATGTTAAACTCTTTTCCTGCAAGTGCATAAATTTGATACTGAAGTGATTCAATTTCTCCAGTTAAATCCTCTCCATAGCTTTTAAGTGCTTCTTTTTGCACAGCGATACCTGTCTGCTCCATGCGACAAAGATCAAAGACAACTGGCATCTCGATATCTTTATACAGCGCGCTCATATCCTCTTCTTCAAGCTGTTTTTCAATAACAGGACCACAAAAAAGTGCTGCCGCTGCCTGATGACACACATACGCATCAAATGATGGCTGCATTGATGCCATCTCCAATACTGTCTTTCCAAACAAATCCTGGTAGGACGGCAGTTCCTTTGATGCATACGTTCCTGCAATCTTTTCAATAGGATAGCTTCCCGTAAGAGGATCCAGCAAATATGCGCCTATTGAAACATCACGAAGCGACTGATGATAAAAGGCATCAACACCCTGTGGCTTATGATCTGTCATATAATGAAGGAACTGCTTTGCATCAGGTACATACATTGTCTTGCATGAGGCTGCCAGTTCATCAGCAAAACCTGTCAAAAGATCTTTTGTGATAAAATTGATTACTGGAAAATAATATTCCTTTGTCCCTGCTGCCACTGCCATTCCTACAATATTATCTTTCGTTCCTGCAAACGAAAGACCAAGCGTTTTTTCTTTTTTGAGCGCACGAATCACCTCAAAACTTTCATTCATATCCTCTACGCGCTTAAGCTCAAGCATTTCAAATACAGATGGCTGCTCTTCTTCATCAAAATCAATGCGTACACTATGAAATTCAAGACGATCAAGCTCCTTTTGGGCAGCTGCCTTGTCAATATGAGTACGAAAATGCTCAAGCGGCTCTGTAATCGGAATGTCTGTCTTGATTGTTGCAAGCTTCTCACTTAAAAAAGCTGCCTTTTTTCCAACAAGCTCTGTATCACTTTCCTTTAATAGGTAAACAAGCGGTGAACGCTTTAAATCAAGCTTTTCCTTCCAATATTCCTTAATCGCCTTCTCGCCAGCCTTGTCCAGATTATCAATTGCCTCATATAACTTTTCAACAGTACCATACTCTTTAATCAGCTTTACAGCAGATACAGCTCCTACACCTGGCACACCAGTTATATTATCTGATTTATCACCTGCTAATCCCTTTAAAGAATTAACATGGCACGGCTCAATTCCAAATTCTTCCTTCACCAGCTGTGGATTAAACGGAAACACACGATCCGGGATTGCCATATCTTCTTTTTTCATATGATATTTATCAAAAATTTCCTGTGTCTTTTCAGCACTTGAATGCATAAGCCACAATGTAGTATTATCTGTTACAAGCTGAAGATAATCATTATCCTTTGTCAAAATTTTGACTGGAAGCTGTGATTCAAATTTTTTCGCCATGGAACCACATAAATCATCTGCCTCAAAATGCTCATCCATAAGCTGGCAGATTCCCATATTTGCAAGAACCTCCTGACAAAGCGCAAACTGCTCCCTTAATGGCTCTGGAGTCTCAGAGCGATTACCCTTATAATCTGCATAAAGTTCACGCCTAAATGTATCTCTTGTCAAATCCCATGCCACAGCCAGATACGCCGGCTTTTGTTCTTTTATTATTTTAAACAGGTATCTAAGGAAGCCAAATATGCCATTTGTATAAACTCCCTTCGAGGTCATCATAATTTTATGATACCATGCCTCTTTTTCCTCCTGCTTTTTCGCATACAAAATCTCTCTTGGCAAGTTGCCAAAGTACTGCGTCGACAGCAGGCTCGAGCCGTCTATTAACAGCAAATAGTCTCCCATGTTCCCTCCTAAAATTTTTATGATGTATCCACGAATTGCTCCGTTGCTATGCAACTTTCGCAATTCTAAAAACATTCGGATTCGCTGATTTTCCTTGAAAATCGCTGCATCCTCATGTTTTGCGGGTCCCAAGCTCAAAAACCTAATCGTGCAAGCACGAACGGCTTTTGGAGCTTTTGACCCTGGTATCATTTTTTTTAAAACCAACGCATGATCTGCAGCATAGATACAGCTGCCGCTGCAACTGTTGCTGCTGTCAATGCAATATGATGAAGCCACTGAATAAACAGACCTGCACGAACCTGTCTGGCCACTTGGCTCATATCATGCTCAAACTGCTGCTTTAAGTTATATGTCTTAAAGCGATCCTGATCCATTCCGTCAATTGCAGTACGAACCGTATAATAAATTTCCAGATCCTCTCTGCAGCCGGAACATTCTTTTATATGCTTCAAAAAATGATCGGTCTCCTCCAATGAAAGAGCACCCTCCAAAAAAGGAACCATCATACGGTTCGCAGTTTTACAGTCCAAACAATCCCCTCTTTTCTGTCAAGCAATGACGTATTGCAAAAACGCCTCCATCTGGTCCTTTTCACTAAACTTAGCAATATACATCTGGTCGCCCATGCCTTGCGCAAGCACAGCCGGCATACGGTCACTCATTGTGATATTTGCACGGTAACGGGACAAAATCTCATTGTGAGCATTCTTATGCGGATTACAATCGCGTCTTCCCACATAGATGCAATAGAACTTATCTGCATACTCAGACAAAGTACAGCGATCAAACGCGATCATATCTGCCCAGATCTTATACACATTTGTACTGTTTGCATAATTAAGCATATCTGGTGTAAAACCACCGCTCGGACGCATATTGACTTCAAGCGCAATTATTTCACCCTTGTTTGCAACACCCGGCATATCCTTATTCAGACGGAAAAACTCAAAATGAATAAAACGACTCTTTACATCAAATGCTTTTACGCATCGTCTTCCTGCATCGCGCACATCATCTGGCAGCTGCTTTTCTATGTAAAAATAAGCATCTGCCTTATTATTTACAATATCCATAATGGACACAGGAGTCACATTTCCAGATTCAAAAAGAACATCTCCCTTGCTATTGATAATCGCATCATAGGAACAGATCGTGCCATCTACATACGGTTCTGCTAAATATCCTTCTCTGTCTGTTTCTGCAAAAAATTGATCAAGCTCCTGATCATTTGAGATGCGATAAGTATTTTGTGCACCAACACCATTATCTGGCTTTACTACAATTGGATAGCCATACTTTGCTGCAAACGAAAAGCAACCTTCGCGAGAGCCAATTTTGTAACACTCCACTGCCGGAATACTTGCTGCCTTATAATATGCCTTCATATGTTCCTTTGATTTAAAGTTAACAATTTCATTTAACTGAAAACCACTGGTGATATGAAAATCTGTGCGCAGTCTGGCATCCTGTGTCAGCCAATACTCATTATTGCTCTCAAGCCAATCAATACGGCCATATTTAAAAGTGAAATAAGCGACTGCGCGCATCATCTGATCATAGTTTTCCATGGACTCTACCTTATAATACTCGGTAAGTACATTTTTTAGGCTATATGGCAAGGAATCATAGGCACTGTCACCGATTCCTAAAACATTTACTCCGTTGTTCTTCAGCTCCGAACAAAAATGGTAATAGTTGGTTGGAAACTGAGGCGATATAAAAATAAAATTCATAAAGATGTCCTCCCAAAGTTGTTGCAGTTCACGCATAGTATACGTCAAACTTTTTCGATTTGCAAGTAATGATTCCTTTTGCCCATTCTGGAAGTTCTGGCTTAGTAATACCATACCAAAAGTCCTTTAGTCTGGCTGCCATCTCGCGAAACTCTCTGTACAATTGCCCGCGGTAAACAATATCGCTGTCTGATGACACGCCATATGCATTAAGCCCCATACGCTGCGCCAAATAAAGTGCGCGGTAAAGATGATAGCTTTGAGTCACAATTACAATTGTTGATCCCTTATTAAAAAATTCCAGACTGTGCACAATGGTATCATATGTATTTAAACCAGTATGATCCATATATACCTCATCTGCTTCAATTCCGCCTGACACTGCAAGTTTTTTCATAACGGATACTTCATCGTAATCTTCATTTAAATTATCTCCACTGACAAGCATTTTTTTAGCAGAAGCTTCCTTATAAAAAGAAATCGCTGTCTGCATTCGATCATTCAACATTGGACTTGCTTCCTTATTTGGTCTTACTGCACAGCCCAAAACAACAACACCATCTGCTTTAAAATTTGCCCACTGATCCTTTTTTAAAATACGCCCTTTTGTCCCCCATACCATATAGACATTGATTGCTGCTGCCCCTATTGCTAAAGCAATTATAACAATAACTATCAGGCAAAACAGCTGTCTGATTTTTGCGCGCATAAAATTTTCTCCTTTAAGATTGACCAGCATCTTCATCCCAGTTTAAAAAGAGCCGGATTGCTCCGGCTCAAAGCTCAATTCTAATTAGAACGTTTTATTTTGTTCCGAAGATACGGTCGCCTGCATCGCCAAGACCTGGGCAAATGTATGCATTCTCATTCAGCTCGCGATCTACATGTCCAACATACAGCTGAATGTCTGGATGTGCCTTCATAAGTCTTTCGATACCTTCTGGTGCTGCGATTACGCACATAAACTTAATCTTCTTTCCACCATGCTGCTTAATAAAATTAACTGCCTCAACTGCTGATCCGCCAGTTGCAAGCATCGGATCTACAACAACTATAGTTCTCTGCTCAATTGGTGACGGCAGCTTACAGTAATACTCATGCGGCTCGTGTGTAACCTCATCACGATACAGACCAATATGGCCAATCTTTGCACTCGGAGTAAGTGCGGTAATACCGCTTACCATTCCCAGACCAGCTCTTAAAACAGGAACAATTGCTAACTTCTTTCCTGCAATCATAGGTGTCATACATGTTTCGATAGGTGTCTCGATCTCTACATCCTCAAGCGGCAGATCACTCAATGCCTCATATCCCATCAGCATTGCAATCTCCTCAATAAGCTTACGGAACTCATTTGTTCCTGTATTTTTATTTCTCAGCATAGAAATTTTATGCTGAACCAGCGGGTGGCTATTTACGTATACATTACTATACTCTTTATACATTTTTTCTTCCTTTCTGAGTTTTATCTCACGTTTCTTTGGCTATCATATCATTCTTTTACATTTTCTTCAACTATTTTCAAAAAAATGCTTGCTTTTTTTTGAAAAACATGGTATTATCTACATGTTGTCAGCCGGTGTGGCGGAATGGCAGACGCACGTGACTCAAAATCACGCGGAGCGATCCGTGCCGGTTCGAGTCCGGCCACCGGCATCAATAAGGTGTTCATGAGTAGTTTTACTTATGAGCACTTTTTTTATTACATTTAACATAACGATTAGTATCACTTAAGCAATAACTTTCTTAATTTTGTGGAGGTATACGTAAATATGATATTAAAACCCCAAATACTAAAAAATGTAAAAGATGTTGAATATATGGATGACTTCGATGACTGGTATATCTTTAAAGAAAATCCGTCAGACTACGCAGAGCTTCCGAAAAATATGATTCTCTACGGTCCACCTGGAACTGGCAAAACATATCACACTCTCCTCTATGCTGTTGCAGTCATTGAGGAAAAGTCATTATCAGATATTGTGAATGAACCTTTAGAGGATATAATAAAACGCTATCATCACTATAAGGCAGATGGGCTAATTGAATTTACCACATTCCATCAATCATACAGCTACGAAGAATTTATCGAAGGCATTCGTCCCGTAATGACTAGTGACAGCGATAATGTGATTTCTGATGTTAAATATAAAGTCTCCTCTGGCCTTTTCAAGAATTTCTGTGACCGCGCAAAGCAATCGATTCAAACTAATCACGTTTTTATTATTGATGAGATAAACCGCGGCAATATTGCAAAGATTTTTGGTGAGCTTATCACGCTGATTGAGCCTTCAAAACGAATTGGGCAGCTGGAAGGAACTTATACTCGACTTCCATATTCAAAAGAGTCTTTCGGTGTTCCTGACAACATTTACATAATTGGAACAATGAATACAGCAGACCGTTCCATCTCTACAATCGACACTGCTCTTCGCCGTCGTTTTCAATTTAAAGAAATGCAGCCTGATCCATCAGTTCTAAGCGAAATTTATGTTGAAGAGCTTTCAATTCAACAACTTCTCTCACACATGAATCAAAAAATCAGCGTGCTTTACGACCGTGAGCACACAATTGGTCATGCCTATTTCATGCCGTTAAAGAACAATCCAACAGTTGAAACGCTTGCTTCTATTTTTAAAAGTGCAATTCTCCCTCTACTGCAGGAGTACTTTTATGAGGACTATGAAAAAATTCGCCTTGTACTTGGAGACAATAAAAAGGTAAATGAGAGCGAACAGTTTATTATTAAAAATGTGGTTGACTATGATGCACTTTTTGGCAGCACAGATTTTGATCTTGGCGATTCCTTTCAATATAAAATAAATGCAGCGGCTTTTTCAATAATCAAAGCATACTATTCTATTTAAAATCTATTTTTCAAAATTGAAAGGATCATATATGTCAAAAACAATTTATCAGATAAGCGAATATGGCTCTTTTATCACAGGCAGACAAATAGAGGGCTACACTACTCTGCCGCCTGCCATATTTGAGCAGCTGGAAAACTTTATTCTCTCTGGTAAAAATGTAAGCTCCACTCGTACATTTCATAAGTTTTTCGGCACAAACAGTGACACAGATACCTTAGAGCTAATGGGAATTTCATTCAGAAAAGAAATCGGCAAAATTATAACTGCAAAAAACTATATCGGTGTTATTACATTCGATGATGGCACTGCCATTGAGATCTTACCAAAGATTGTCTCTAACTTGCAAAAAAGCAATCAAAAAATCAAAAAACTTGTGACAGACATGATCAAATCACTCACGAATATCTCATATAAAAGCTTGCAAGTTACAGATGTCGATATTGAAAAAATGCCGATTCTTGATATCTTCATACGAATGTTTATCGTTGAAGCATTTTGTTTGGCAAAACATGGACTGCGCAGCAACTATGAAACCATAGCTGAAAACAGATCTTATTTTAAGGGAAAAATTTTGTTTCCTGAGCAGCAAAAATACAATATTTCCCACAAAGAACGTGTTTTCACAGAATCTGATGAATTTACACCTAACTGCCCTGAAAACAGACTGATCAAATCGACATTAATGATTTTATATAAACAAACACGCTCTTTGAGAAACAAGAACGATATAAAAACATTACTTGCTGCTTTTGGTGATGTCCCGTTTTCTACAGACTATGCCAGTGATTTTTCAAAAATAGGACTTGTTTACAATTCAAAAAACAATGTGAACTTTAAAAATAAAAGTCATAGCAGGGACTATTCCACACTCCTTCTATGGTGCCAACTTTTCTTGAGTGGAAAAAGTTTTTCTTCGTTTTCTGGCTCTGGTGCTGCATTTTCTCTTATGTTTCCTATGGAAACACTATTTGAGCGCTATGTTGCCGTGCAGTTTAAAAAATTTCTACCGGCAGAGGATTTTTTAATCTCCATACAAGATGCCACACATTATCTGTTCACACAGCCTAATAAGAAATTTATATTACGGCCAGATATTGTAATCACCAGAAAACATGACAACGCCATTTTTATTTGTGATACGAAATGGAAACTTCTTTCCAGCAAAAAAGTAAATTGGGGAATCTCTCAGGCGGATATGTACCAGATGTATGCATATCAGAAAAAATACAATGCAAAAAACATTACAATGCTCTATCCAATGACTGAAAAAGTCAATCAAAAGATAGAGCATGAAAAAGAAATCAAGTTTACTTCAGATGATGGTGTGATCGTTAGAGTACGATTCATAGATTTGTTTGACATCAAAAAAAGTTTAATGGGATTGATAGACCTGTGACTTACAAAAGCATTATAATGTACGCAGGAAATCTTCGATGAACCAACTCTCATACAGATGAGCTTTGATATTTGGATGAGAGTTTCTTCCTCCCACCTTAAATGCTTCCATGCGAAGTTCTTTTGCACGATCACAATGAGCAGGGTTTGTAGAGCGATGCATCATTGGTGTTCGTTCGTCTCCATTTAAGTCGATATATGGAATGCCCCATTTCTTTGCCACCTCAATGGTTGCCAGACGATAATCATCAGTCTCACATCCATTTGACACTAAAATGCCAATATGTGCATACGGATGATGCGCAATCAGATATTCCAAAACAACATTCCAGGCACCATAAAATGTAGTATTATCAGTATCATCAATCGTACCAAGATGAATTATTCCTGTCTGATCTTCGCCATCGCTTCCTGTTGATGATGGTCTGTGGTGTGAATCATTGATTCCGTAGTACAATGTTATGTAATCAACATCCTCATCAATAGTCTTATAAATTCCATTGGAAAATGAATTGGAAAAAGTGCCTGGAACAGGCGGCATCGCCATTGTCTGGCCACCTACTGCCAAATGCTGCACTGTCATATGATTTCGTTCTGCTATTAAATAACCATATGTCTTATATTTTCCGGCAAACGGACCATCTTCAAATGTCTCGCTGTATCCTCCTGAAAAATCTCCATTTGTAAAACTATCACCGCAAACTGCCCATTTTTTTCCATAAAGAATATTTGTGTTATCCATTTTTTCTCCTTTTCGTTAAAAATGCATCGCTGCAAGACGCTCATATGACAATGTTCCGCCAAACAAATCAAGTGCACTTCCAATTGTCATATCAATCTTTCCTTTGCCCAGTTTTTTGAGAAGCTCAATATCATCCCAACTATGAACTCCTCCGGCATATGTAACAGGAATACCGTCATAATCAGACAGCATCCTAACAAGTCCCGTCTCTATTCCTCCATTTTTGCCTTCTACATCGACAGCATGTACTAAAAATTCATCACAATATGCAGACAACTCCTCCAACAATGGCAGTGTAACTACTTCCTTTGTAAACTTCTGCCAACGGTCTGTCATGATACAGTAGCCTTCATCTATCTTTCTACAGCTTACATCAAGAACTAGCCTTTGTTTTCCAACTAACTGTGTCAGCTTTTTCAAGCGGTCATACTGAATACATCCGTCGCAAAAAACATATGATGTGACAATTACATGAGATGCACCTGCGCGCAAAAAATCAAGTGCATTATCTGGAGTGATACCGCCGCCAGCCTGCAATCCTCCCTCATATGCATGCAGTGCTTCAAGTGCCTGCTTTTTTGTCTTTTCATAATACGGGGAGGACTGTGGATTCAAAAGAATCACATGTCCTCCCTGCAATCCGTCTTGCTTATAACGCTTTGCAAACCACGATGCATCACGATTTGCCACATAATTCTCTGATGCCTGATCATTCTCATCCTTCAAAGAACTTCCAACAATTTGCTTCACGATACCATTATGGATATCAATACATGGTCGAAATCTCATACTCTCACCTTATCCTGTCTGATCTATTATGTCAATGCAAAACGTCTGCATACCTTATCCGATACGGTTAATTCTATGGATTCCCCACAAATTATCCCGTTTCAGATTCAGGTATTCATTGTACGCTTTCTCGAGTATCTGCTTTTCATTTGAAAACTTCAGCAGATGATACGCCTCATGATACTTATAATATCCGGAATCTACAAAATACTCTTCCTTCTGCGGCTTACTGTAGTAACTGTCTGCCATCATTAGATACCAGTGCACTTCTTTTTCTACAATATCCTGCGGTACATGGAATGTATACTCACTTACACCGATATATTTCACAATGGATGCCTCGACACCTGTTTCTTCCCGTACCTCGCGCAGCGCTGTCTGCCAGTGCTCCTCTCCGGGTTCAACGGTTCCCTTTGGTAATACCCAGCCTTCATACTTGCTCTTGTAATTCTTATATAAGACTAAAATTTTACCGCGAAATATCACCACACCGCCACAGCTCGTTGCTTCTATCATTGCAATTCCTCCTGACTATGGTGTGTTTTGGCCAGGGCAAATCTCTGCCCTGGCATCATATAAAATAAGTATACTTGAAAATGCATACAGTTTCAAGGTTTTTTTTATCTGCTGAAATAATAATCAAAAATTTGTCCCGCAACTGGCGCTGCAACAATTCCGCCGGCGCCGCCCTTTTCAATCATGACACATACTGCGATTTCACTTACATCATTTGTTCCATAACCGCAGAACCATGCATGATAATTTTTTGTGGAATCATACTGCGCTGATCCTGTTTTTCCAGATACTCTCGCATATTGGCTGCCTCCGGCTGCTGCCGTTCCATTTGTAATAACATATGTTAGAAATTCATCCATCAGCTCTGCTTCTGCTTTTGTGCACACACTGCGCAGCGCCTTTGGCTTTGTCTGTTCTACAACATTTCCATCTGCATCCAGATAGTGATCTACCAGATAAGGCGTCATCATAACACCATCATTTGCGATAGCTGCATACATCATCAGATTTAATAACGGTGTTACAGTTGTTGTTCCCTGTCCAATGGCAAGCTGCATTCTTGACCACACGCTGTCATCTGAGGCAATATCAAAATGGCTCTTTTTGTACGGGAAATCCACCTGACTTCTGTCACTTTGATTGTATCCAAAATCCTCTGCCAGCTTCTGCCATTTTGTTGAATTAAGTGTCTGTGCTATCGTATCAAACGCGCCATTGCACGACATACCTAAAATTCCATAAATATCCAGTTCTCCATGCGCAACACCATCATGACAGTTTACGACGTAATCACCGTTTGTATATGTTCCGGTGCAAGTATAGTGAAAATCCTGCCATGTATCTGGATTTTCACGAATATATTCAAGTAATGTAATAAGCTTAAAGGTAGATCCCGGAGGATAAGTTCCCTGCGTTGCATGATTCATCATGTTCTGCGTTGTATTTTCCTCGGATGTCAGCCAGCTCCATTGCTCCTCTACTGTGTTTGGATCAAAATTAGGCGAAGAAACCATAGCCAAAATCTTTCCAGTAGATGGCTCCACCACAGTAATTGAGCCTGTTTTTCCATCAAGTTGTCTATAACAAAAATCCTGCAAACCAGAATCAAGTGTTGTCACAAGCGTATCTCCCTGTGTCTTAACACCAAGAAACTCATTTTTTAACTTTGTCCAAAAATCAACATGACTTGTCAGAAGATTTAACTTCTGAGTATCTTCAAGACCATAGCCGCCAAGCACGGAATAACCTACTGTATGCGCATACCAATTTGTGTATGGATATGCGCGCACCTCAGTTCCATCCTCTCTTGTCTGCGTAGTCGCCACTACAACACCATCACTTGTAACAATATCGCCCTTTCGAATCAGCTGTGCCATATTTTGCTGTCTTGTATTATATTTACTTGAAAGAACATCATCCTTTCCTTTCACCTCAAAATAAATAAAATACAAAAGCATTGCACCAAGCAGTGATACTAAAATTGTACCTGCCACTTTAATTTCATGCTGGCGGCTTGTCGGCTTTTTTTCTTTTTTTACCCCTTTTTTAGTGGTGTTTTTTACTTTTTTCTGCGCCTTTGGTTCTTGCTTTGTTTCCTCTTTTTTGATTTCTGGCTTTTGCTCCTGTTTCTCTGCAGCTGTTTCTTCATTCTTTTTTTCTGGTTTTACTTCTTCGTTTTTCTTTACAGCTGCTTCTTTCTCGTTAATAATGGACTCTTTCTTTGATTCTCTCAAGTCTTTCCACCTCATTCTGACGTTTGATATACAGTTCCTGCATGATTCCAAAAATAATAAATGTACTTAACACAGAGCTTCCTCCATAGCTAACTAGTGGAAGTGTTACACCTGTAAGCGGAATAAATTTAATTCCGCCTCCGATTGTCAAAAAGACCTGTGTGCCATATATGGCTGTAAGACCAATTCCAATCAGCTTATAAAATGGAAGATATAGCTCTGCTGCGACTGCAATAAACATTAACAGACATGCAATACAAATTAAAATCAGACAAATGCCAATGATACCGCCAAGCTCCTCGCAGACTGCTGTAAAGATACAGTCCATGATAACCTCTGGTGTTTTAGATGGCTGTCCTTTGTAAAGTCCCTGTCCGAACCATCCGCCTGTTCCAATTCCAAACAAGGAATTTCCAATCTGATTTCCTTTTCCGTAAAAATCAGCAAATGGATGAAGCCATGTCTGAACACGCACACGCACATGGGCAAACAGATAATACGCTGCGATGCAGGCAAAAAAGCCGGCAATCAATCCAATAAAAAGATAAGCTTTCTGTTTCGTTGCCACATATAACATCATCAAGTAAGAAACAAAGAAAATGAGTGCAGCACCAAGGTCTCTTGAAGCAACAAGAATTATTCCGTGAACTGCTGCGATTACTGCTGACAAGAGTACACGCTTTATATCTGTGCGCTCACGAAGCAGTACCGCAATCAGAAGTACAAAGCTTATCTTTACAAACTCAGACGGCTGAAAGCTGAAAAATCCCAGATTGATGTAAAGATTTGCACCTCTTGTAATTTTACCAAGCACAAGCACTATGCCAAGCATCAAAATACCGATGATGCCCATCACAATTGCCCAGTTACGTGCAGCCTTCAGTTTTGCAAACATTTTGGGAACTATTAGTGTAAGCACAGAGGAACCTACTACTATAATATACTGCTTTATTGACTGTTTTGGATTTAGCCTTGTAAGCAGTATAAAACCAATTGACAAAAACATAAGCATATGGCTTAGTAGCGCTAAATTTGCTTTTTTGTACATATGGCGGTATACAAGTAGATACACCATAAAATAAAGCATAATAGCTGCATAGTAGCCCACTATCAGTATGTTTCTCTCTTTCACTGCGATCACAGCAAAACCTAGTGTCAAAAATGAAAAGGTCAAAAGGTTCATTCCCCAATAACACCCTCTCATATTTTCAACACTCTTATATCGAAGTGACCAAAATGCCAGCACCGTATATAAGATCATCACAATGATCATCGAATATTTACATACACTCGTTAATAATGTTGTCATCTATTCTTCCCTTTCGTTGTCTAGTATACTGCTGACCCTCTTTTACTCAGCTCCTCTTTTATAATGACCGCGTGTTGTATTTTCAAGTTTTGCCGACGTCTTTCCTGTCTTAGCAAGCTCTTTGTATACAACTAATACCTCTTCCATCTGCGTTTGTGTTTCTGTAGTAAAACTTAATCTTACACTGCGAAGCGAAAGTGTGCGCACAGACGACCACTGATCGGCCAGAGACAGCGGCAGACTGTTATAAATCACGTTATAACATTCCCTGCAATTATTTTTAACAGGAAAACGGTTTCTCATTCGGTCTACAAGTGTCAGTTCTACTGGCTGTTTTTTACATCCAATCGTATTTTTACAAATACATTGTGCAGACACCATCATTGGAAGCCTGCCATACACAATAAGTTCGCTTGTCAAATCTGCCGATGCTTCCAACTCTTTTCTATTTAGCTCAACAGAAAGCGTCCTGTATTGATTTCCCCATGAAGAAAGCTCCTTCGCAGCCTGTGTATTCCAGCTATACAGACTATGATCAGCTGATACCCTTCCTGGCAGCAGATACTTCTGCGCAAATAGCCACGCCTCCGGCGTAGAGGCCAAAATGCCATCAAAGCCTGCAGCACTAATGATTTCTTTATGCTCTAAATACCATGGCTCATTCTCCTGACGAAAGACCTTTGGCAAATATAAGAAACACATTTTTCCTGCCTGGTGTGCTTTTTGCACGAATTTCTCATATTGATCTGGCTCACATATATGACTGTCAATTGTCACCTGACTAATCCAATCCTGCGATAAAAGCACTTCAAATTGCTCTTTTGTCTCAGCCGATGCATGCCAAATCAATGCCAAACCTTGCACATCTGTCACTGTCTTCTGTGCTTTCTCTTTGAAAGTCTCTCCTGATATGACAGATTCTCTGTGCCATACTTTAAGAAGCTCATCTTTGATTGACTGTACTCCTGCTCTTCTAAGCTCGTTTAGCACACCAACTGGGCAAAATGATGCTTCATCTGTCTCAATTATAAGAGACTCCCATGAAAAATCAGTATCGCCAAGCTTTTCCATTTGCTTTTGAATAGCTTCCTTTGTGAGCGGACGGCTTTTTGCTTCCTGCACCATGCCTGCACTGACAGTAACCTCTTTTTCCTTCATCTCGCCTGCATGACCATCTTCACACGCTGCAGCCGCAGTCACAGATAGTATAGCAGGTTTTCCCTGATAAATCTTTACCGTTCCTTTTATATTTTCTTTCAATTTTGTTCCAATATAGTCGGTACGGATCTTTTCAAGGAATACATCCTCTCCTGCACGAAAATCAGGTGCCGTATATGTTATCATGGAAGTGCCGTTATGTCTTGTATAATAGCCATCTGTAAATCCTTTTCTGTTAAACAGACCAAGCAAATGCTTCTTGTCTGCCTCAGACACACGATATGGTGCTTTGGGATTTGCCAGATAACGATCAAGATACTTGCGATAAATGCTGACTACACCTGCTGTGTACTCTGGCTTTTTCATTCTTCCTTCAATTTTAAGGGAATACACTCCTGCCTCTATAAGTTTGGGTAAAATTTCTATTGTACATAGATCCTTTGGACTTAAAATATAGCCCTTTTGCTGCGGCAAAATCACTTTTCCATTTTGTTCAACACTATACGCCATACGACATGGCTGCGCACAGCGTCCTCTGTTGCCGCTTCGTCCGCCTGCAATACTTGAAAACAGACACTGACCTGAGTAGCAATAGCAAAGTGCTCCATGCACAAAGCTCTCAATCTCCAGATCACAGCTTTTATGAATGCTGCGAATCTCATTAAGTGAAAGCTCACGTGGTGTTACTATACGCGTTGCACCGAGTTCTTTTAATTTTTCTGCTGAAAGTTCTCCGCTCATTATCATCTGTGTGCTGGCATGAATCGCCAGATCCGGAAACCACTCACGCACACGGCGAAAGACACCAAAATCCTGCACAATCACTGCATCAAGTCCCTGGCGATAAAAAGGCAAAAGATACTCATACAGTTCATCCATTTCCTGTTCTTTTAATAACGTGTTGACAGTAAGATATAATTTTTTTCCATGCAAATGCGCATAATCAATCGCATCTAAAAGTGATTCACTCTCTGCATTGTCTGCATAGGCTCTCGCTCCAAAGCGGCTTCCGCCTATATATACAGCATCTGCACCTGCTGCAAAGGCCGCGTACATCGTCTCTACAGACCCGGCTGGTGCAAGCAGCTCTGCTATTTGTTTCATCTTTTATGCCTGCCTTTCCTTGTAAATTATCTTTAATTAATAACTATTGACTTAAAGCACAAAGCCCCGGCACACTGCCCGGGCTTTTCTATAGTTTATTTTTTCTTGTGTGCCGCTGCGCTGTTTGCGAATGATCCATACGGCGGATATTGTTTTTTCTCTTGTGATGCCTGCGCGGTCTGTGTATTTTTTGCCTCTGCCTCTTTTGCTAACGACTGCAGATATGGACATACTGCCTGTGTCTTGGGCTTCTCCTGCAGCTGCTTTTTTAAGCTTGCTATTGTCATCTGCATATTGACCATCTCGCGCTTCATATTGTAAAATTCTGCTTCCTGCTGCTCGTACTTTCTTGTTGCTTCCTCTGCCTGCTGCTTCATGCGACAGTAATCATCTGCCATATTCATAAGCAAAATGATCTGGCGAAAAGCATTTGCCTGCTTGCTGTACGCTGACTGACGATGCAAAAGCTCCATTTTTTCATTAATATACTCTGCAAGCTCTCTTACGTAGGATGCATCCTGATCGGTGCTGATCTTATACACCTTATCTTCTATTATAACATCTGTACTATTTCTTTCCATGTTCTTAAAACCCTCAAAAATCTCATACTTTAGGCACCGGTCTGTGAAGGTGCTCATAAGCTAAACGTGTGATTGCTCTTCCTCTTGGTGTACGTTCGATCAGTCCGTTTTGAATCAAATATGGCTCATAAACATCCTCAATCGTGCCTGAATCTTCGCCTAATGCAGCTGCGATTGTATCTAATCCCACCGGACCGCCGCCAAACTTATCTGCAATTGTCTCTAAAATTGCGCGGTCTCCCTTGTCAAGTCCAAGGCGATCTACCTCAAGAAGATCAAGTGCATACTCTGCAACTTCTTTTGTGATAACACTGTCATAACGCACCTGCGCAAAATCACGCACACGCTTTAACAGACGGTTTGCAAGACGCGGTGTTCCTCTTGAGCGGCGGGCAAGCTCTAACGCACCTTCTTTCTCAAGCGTAACATTTAGTACATTAGCAGAACGCTCAAGCACTTGCACAAGCTCATTTGTCGTATAAAAATCAAGCTTATGCACAACACCAAATCTGTCACGAAGAGGTGCTGTTAAAAGACCAACTCTTGTTGTTGCACCCACTAATGTAAATTTAGGCAGATCCAAACGGATAGAACGCGCTGTCGCGCCCTTTCCGATCATTATATCAATCTCAAAATCCTCCATTGCCGGATATAAAACTTCCTCGACCTGACGGCTCAGGCGATGAATTTCATCGACAAAAAGCACGTCATTTTCAGATAAACTATTTAAAATAGCTGCCATATCGCCTGGCTTTTCAATGGCTGGGCCTGACGTAATTTTAATATTGCTGCCCATCTCATTTGCAATAATTCCGGCAAGTGTCGTCTTTCCCAGTCCCGGAGGACCATATAAAAGCACATGATCTAGTGCTTCTTTTCTCTTCTTCGCTGCCTCTATATATACTTTCAAAATCTCCTTGGCTTTTTCCTGTCCGATATACTCTGACAGATACTGCGGCCTGAGATGGTTTTCCAGCACGTTTTCATTTTCTTCAAGCTGGGTCGTGATAATTCTTCTTTCCATGTTGTTCCTCTGTTCTTTTCTTCGCAGTTATTCGGCCAGATATACAGCAGACACTGCAGACACAATTTCTGACACCGCGGTTTTTACAATGTTTTCTTTAACGCAGCCTTAATGATTGCTTCTGTACTTAGTGTCTCAATATCCTTAACTCCAGAGACTGCTTTGACTGCCTCAGATGCACTAAAGCCAAGTGCTGTCAATGCCTCAATTGCCTCAGCACGATTTGCATTAGTTTTCGAATCCACAGCACCAGCTGAAACCATAGCAGACTGCTCTCCAAGAGTATCTGCAAGCGAAATTTTATCCTTTAACTCAAGAATCATTTTCTGAGCTGTCTTAATTCCAATGCCAGGTGCCTTTGCAATCGTCTTTGCATCCTGTGCATAAATTGCAAAACGAAGTGTGTCCATTGACAATGCTGACAAAATGCCAAGTGCTCCCTTCGGGCCAATACCGCTGACACCAATCAGCAGCTCAAACATTTCCTGTTCCTCTTTACTTATAAAACCATATAGCTGCATAGCATCTTCCTTCACATGAAGATATGTATACAGTTTAAATTCGCTATTCTTTGCCGGAAGGCGATTCAAAACAGTCTCCGGTACCCGGATACAAAAACCAATTCCGCCGCACTCAATTACCACGGCATCTGTGCTGTGTCCGGCATATACTCCTGAAATATAGGAAATCATTTCATTCTCCTTTAATACACCCTCAAAACAAAAAGGCATGTTCGCTTTAGTATAACATGGAAAAAGGCGCTTGGCAAGATGAAAGAAAAGACGTGTATGAGATAAAAATCCCAACACGTCTCTCTTACACTATATTAATTTACAGATTCGCATATGTTTACAGATGTGCAGCTTACAGATGCAATACACGTTCCTTAATCTCTTGTGTTCTTCCTTGATTCCAGAACTGAGTTCCGATGTAGCCGCATGTACGTCTTGCGACATTCATCTTATCCTGATTGCGGTTTCCACAATTTGGACACTCCCATACAAGCTTTCCGTCATCATCTGATACAATTTGTATCTCTCCATTGTAGCCGCATACCTGACAATAATCACTCTTTGTATTTAACTCGGCATACATGATATTTTCATAAATATATTTCATGACAGAAAGAACAGCATCGATATTGTTCTGCATGTTTGGAACCTCAACATAGCTGATTGCACCACCTGGAGACAGCTTCTGGAACTGTGACTCGAACTTCAGCTTATCAAATGCATTGATCTTTTCTGTTACATGAACATGATAGCTGTTTGTGATGTAATTCTTATCTGTGATTCCAGGAATCAGTCCAAAACGCTTCTGCAGACACTTTGCAAACTTATATGTAGTGGACTCAAGCGGTGTTCCATACAAGCTAAAATCAATGTTATGCTCTGCCTTCCACTTTGCACATGCATCATTCATATGCTGCATAATCTCAAGTGCAAATGGAGTTGCCTGAGGATCAGTATGGCTTGTTCCTGTCATGTACTTAACACACTCGCACAAACCGGCATAGCCTAAGGAAATTGTAGAATAGCCATTATACAACAGCTTATCGATTGTCTCGCCCTTCTTTAAACGAGCCAGTGCACCATACTGCCACAAAATAGGTGCAACATCAGACGGTGTTCCCTTTAAACGATTATGTCTGCACATTAATGCACGGTGACACAGTTCAAGACGCTCATCAAAGATCTTCCAGAAACGCTCCTTATCCTTTCCTGATGAACATGCAACATCAACAAGATTGATTGTGACAACACCCTGATTGAAACGGCCATAAAACTTTGGCTTATTATTTTCATCATGATATACAGTCAGGAAGGAACGACATCCCATACATGGATAGCAGTTTCCATCTTTGAGTTCCTTCATAACCTTCTCGGAAATATAATCTGGAACAAGTCTCTTCGCTGAACACTCTGCAGCAAGCTTTGTCAGATAATAATACTTGCTGTCCTCGTGAATATTATCCTCTTCGAGTACGTAAATCAGCTTAGGGAATGCCGGTGTAATCCATACACCCTTCTCATTCTTGACACCTCTGATACGCTGATGAAGCATCTCCTCAATAATCGCTACAAGATCCTCTCTTGTTTGACCTTCCGGTACCTCATCAATATACATAAATACTGTAATAAACGGTGCCTGTCCATTTGTTGTCATAAGCGTGATAACCTGATACTGAATTACCTGAACACCACGGTTAATCTCTTCCTTTACACGCTTTTCTGCGATAAGATTGATCTGCTCCTCTGTTACCTGGATTCCTGCTTCTTCCATCTCCTTGCGAACCATACGACGGAATTTCTCACGGCTGATCTGTACAAAAGGTGCAAGATGTGCCAGTGAAATACTCTGTCCGCCATACTGTGAGCTGGCTACCTGTGCGATGGCCTGTGTTGCAATGTTACATGCAGTTGAAAAGCTCTTTGGCTTTTCAAGCATAGTCTCACTGATTACAGTGCCATTTTGCAGCATGTCCTCAAGATTAATCAGACAACAGTTGTGCATGTGCTGTGCATAATAATCTGTATCATGGAAATGAATGATTCCAGCATCATGCGCCTCCACAATATCCTCTGGCAGCAAAAATCTTCTTGTAAAATCCTTATTTACCTCACCTGCAATGTAGTCCCTTTGTACACTGTTTACAGTCGGATTCTTATTTGAGTTTTCCTGCTTTACCTCTTCGTTGTTGCACTCAAGAATACTCTTGATACGTTCATCAGTTGTATTGTGTGTTCTGGCTAACTCGCGCTCATAACGATACCTTACATAATTTCGCGCTACAGAGAAGGCCTGCTCACGCATAATGGCATTCTCCACAAGATCCTGTATTTCTTCCACGTTTAAGGAACGATTCACTGCAAGGCACTGCTTCTCTACTTTTTCCACAATATGAGCGATCTGATGATGGCTCAGTCTTTCAGCCTCAACCACGCTGTCATTGGCCTTTTTCACGGCCTGTGCAATCTTATTTGCGTCAAAGATTGCCTCTGCTCCGCTTCTTTTAATAATCTTCATTATGCAGCCCCCTTAATCAAGTTGTTCCTCACCATTATACAACATCTTGTGTTTTTGTCAATGTATTTATACTGTATTTGGTGTCTATCGAATTCACAATTGTAGTGGGTGCTTTTGCAACTTTGAAAAAATTTTTCCAGTTTTTTCACACAATACAAACCTGTGTTCCCTATATCGACAAAATATTATGATGTCTTTAGGGAACTTTTGTCATATCGTCTGACTATACTTTCTGTGTCTTTGAAATGAAAGACTTTCGATAATCGCTCGGTGAGCATCTCATCACCTGATGAAATACCTTTCCAAAATAGGCAGGATTGGAAAATCCAACCATCTGGGCAATCGATGTGATGCTGTCTTCTCCCTTGATCAAAAGGGGCAGACTTTTCTCAATGCGGTATTCCAACAAATATTCAAATATCGTCTGATTCATATGACGCTTGAAAAAACGGCAGCATTCACTCGCGCAGATATTAACATTTTCTGCGATAGCTCCAAGAGTCACATGCTCATGATAATGCTCCTGCAAATAAGTAATCGTCTTTCTAAGACGCTCAATATCTTTGTACTGAGCCGATGGATCTGGCGAAATTTCACTCCATACGTTTGTATACAATGTATTCCATATTTGCAAAAGTGTCTGACAAATTACAAGCTCAAATCCTGGCAAATGACCCTCATAATCTGTCACAATTGTTTGAATTAACAAAAGTATCTGTTTTTGCCACTCAGTATCTGGCACAAGATGTAGTCCTCCAAGCAAATCATTTCTTGTTACAGGCTCTACATATTTTTTGTCAACTGCACTTCCCTCAAAGCCATAAATCATTCGCGGATGAAATGTAACGGAAAGATAACGGCAGTCTCCCTGATTCAACATATGACCAGTGTGAAGTGCATTTGCATTGCAAAAAAGTCCTTCTCCTGCCTTAAGGCAATATACAGTGTCATTTACCTGATATTCGATTTGTCCCTCCTCAATATAGGTTAATTCTACCTCCGGATGCCAGTGCCAGGCAAATGCGCCTCTCTCGTAATCAGACAACACTTCATGGCTGACAAACACTGGAAATTCATAGCTTCCGTGAAACTTCAGCTCTTTTTTCTCATTATTAATTTTTAATTGCATAGAAACCTCAAGATACTTATAATTTTTTCGAAAATAGTTGTTGCCATACCATTCCTCTCTCATTATAATTGTAAGTAGAGGAAAGTCAAGACGATTTCCAAATGCACGTTAAGGCAATCGGTCAGCGCTGCGGCCAAAATTGTCTATACGCCTACTCAATATTTTATTACACACGATACTACTATTTATTATTTATTGCAGCGCAGAAATGGGGTTATCATGAAGATTTTAGTTACCGGTGGCGCCGGCTATATCGGCAGCCATACCTGCGTCGAACTGTTAAACGAGGGATACGAGGTTGTCATCATGGACAACCTGTACAACGCCAACATAAAGGCCGTTGAACGCATCGAGCAGATCACTGGAAAGAAGGTTACTTTCTACCAGACTGACATGTTAGACCGTGAGGGTGTAAAGGCAATCTTCGATAATGAAAAAATTGACGCAGTCATCCACTTTGCAGGTCTCAAGGCTGTCGGCGAATCTGTTGTAAAGCCAATCGAGTACTACACTAACAACATGTCCGGCACACTGATTCTGTGTGATGAGATGCGCAATCACGGCGTTAAGAACATTATCTTTAGCTCTTCTGCTACTGTATATGGTTCTCCAGCTGAGATCCCGATTACTGAAAACTGCCCGAAGGGTACTGCAACTAACCCATATGGCTGGACCAAGTGGATGCTTGAGCAGGTATTAACTGATATTCACACTGCTGACCCAGAGTGGAATGTAATCCTGCTTCGCTACTTCAATCCAATCGGTGCTCATAAGAGCGGCCTGATCGGTGAGGATCCAAAGGGTATTCCGAACAACCTGCTTCCATATGTTGCTCAGGTTGCAATTGGAAAGCTTCAGTGCATCAACGTATTCGGAGATGACTACGATACACCAGACGGAACCGGTGTTCGTGACTACATTCATGTAGTAGACCTTGCAAGAGGCCATGTAAAGGCAATCCAGAAGTTAGCCGACAAAGACGGTGTTAACATCTACAACCTTGGTACTGGAAAGGGCTACAGCGTTCTTGATGTCATCCATGCATTCGAGAAGGCATGCGGCAAAAAGCTTCCGTATGTGATCAAACCTCGCCGTGCTGGTGATATTGCAACCTGCTACTCTAAGTGCGATAAGGCTGCCGCCGAGCTTGGCTGGACTGCACAGTATGACATTGATGAGATGTGCGCAGATTCCTGGAACTGGCAGACAAAGAATCCAAACGGATATAATGACTAATTTTACAAAAAGAAGGACCAATGGCTTTTTGCCAAAGGTCCTTTTTTTGTAACTATTTAAAGTCATATAGAATTGCTTGCTGTTAGTTGTCTCTTACAGTGCAGCAATTGCATCTGTCAGTGCCTTGATCTGCGCATCATTTGTTGCCCAGCTTGTGCAAAAACGAACAATCGATTTGCCTTCTTTTGCTTCTCCCCAATATTCAAAGGCAAAGTTTTTCGCCAGTGCTTCTTTTTGTGCATCTGTTAAAATCGGAAACTGCTGATTTGTCATAGAGCTTCCATACATGGAAATTCCTTTTTCCAAAAACGCCTCACGCAGAGTCATTGCCTTTTTTACAGCCTCGCCGCAAATCACTTCATACAAACCGTCTGTAAACAGCGTATCAAACTGAATGCCTAACAGACGACCCTTTGCAAACATGCCGCCGCGCTGCTTAATCATATAGCGAAAATCCTTTTTAAGTGATTCCTTCAAAATGACAACAGCCTCACCGAAAAGCGCACCGCACTTTGTTCCGCCGATATAAAATACATCGCAAAGATTAGCAAGCTCTGGCAATGTAACATCACATGCCGGACTCTGTAAGCCATAGCCAAGGCGTGCACCGTCAATAAAAAGCGGCATATCATGTGCTTTGCAAACTGCATATATATCAGTCAGTTCCTGCTTGCTGTAAAGTGTTCCGCTTTCAGTCGGAAATGAAATATATACCATACCTGGCTGTACAATATGCTCACGGCTGCCGTCTTCATAATGCTTCTTCACAGTCTCCTCAATCTGAGCTGCTATAATCTTTCCATCCTCTGATGAAAGTGCCAATACCTTGTGACCAGTTGCCTCGACTGCTCCAGTTTCATGGCACGCAATATGACCTGTATCGGCACAGATTGCGCCCTGCCACGGCTTTAACGCTGCCGCAATGACAGTCATATTAGTCTGCGTTCCTCCAACAAGAAAATGCACATCGGCATCCGGTCTTCCAACCGCCTTTTTAATCTTTTCTCTTGCACTCGCACAGTACGGATCCATACTGTATCCTACCGTCTGCTCCAGATTTGTCTCATTAAGTCTTTTTAAAATGGCTGGATGACAGCCCTCCTCGTAATCACACTGAAAATATATCATGAATTTTCCTCAAATCTTGTATTTTTTTCTATCAAATAAGGTAAAACACCACATTTGTAAAACTATATTTGTGAATATTTTATTTTATCGCAGTAAGTTTGCTGACTTTGATGGGATCACAATCTTACCATCCTCTACGACCACTGCGCCGCCAATCTCATAGAGAGTTTCTTTCCAATCACCCGGCACATTCAAAACAGCCTCACGATCGGCAGGATTTATGACAACCAAAATTTTCTCATCTGCACTACTTCTAATATAGGCAAGCGGTGATCCATCTGCTCCATCTGATACAAACTCAATATCGCCATCGCTTAACAAAGCACTATGTTCTCTTCGAAGCGCAATCAGCTTTTTCACCTCGTAATACAATGAATTTGGATCTTTCATCTGATCCTCTACTGTCGGACTGTTCGGCTTGTCATCGGTCGGAATATACAGTTTTTCTGGTGATGCATTGCTGAATCCTAAATTCACCCCGTGATTCCACTGCATTGGAGAACGAGAACCGGTACGGCTGTAGCCGCCCTCAACTGATACCAGATTTTCGACATAACGAAGACCAATCTCATCTCCATAATAGATAAATGGCGCACCTGGCATTGTCAGAAGGAATGCAAATGCAACCTTTAACTCATCGCCATGCAAGGTTCTCGCCAGACGATCCATATCATGGTTTCCAGATGGAATACAGATTAATCCCTTCTCTCCTGCCTTTTTGCGGCTCTCCTTATAATTTTTTACAAAGGCTGCCGCGCTACCCTTTCCTCTAGTGGAAAAATATGGCTCCTCACAGCGAAACAGGTCGTTGTAGTGAGATGGTCCAAAATGCAGCAAAAAGTCCATATCAAAGCCTGCCTGAAGTGACTTATCTGGCTCACCCCACTCTGATACCATCGCTGCCTCTGGAAATTCTTTATCAAGAAATGGGCGAATGGTCTGCCACAGGCGGATTGTTCCAAGTCCATCCGGGTCATTTTTTACAAGTGAGCCTGCCATATCGACACGAAAGCCATCACAGCCCATCTGAAGCCAAAAGCGCATAACCTTTTCCATCTCAACAATTGTTGCCTTCGGTCCCTCTGCATCCATCGGCTGCTGCCACGAGCGCTCACAGATATAGTGACCATAATTTAATGCCGGCTGGTGGGAAAAGAAATTTACCACGCAACAACCGTCTCTGTCCGAAATACCCTTGATCGAGGCAATTCCCTCTGGCTGCTCCCAGATATTGTCTGTCCAGATATAGCGATCGGTATATGGATTTTTCTCTGCCTTAAGTGATTCCTTAAACCACGGATGTTCTACTGACGTGTGTCCAGGAACCAGATCCAGAAGAATATGCATTCCTCTCTTGTGAACTTCATCAAACAGTCTCTTCAAATCCCCATTGGTTCCATAACGCGGTGCTGCTGTGTAATAATCGGACACATCATAACCAGCATCGCCAAATGGAGATTCAAAGCATGGATTCATCCAAATCGCATTGCAACCCAACTCCTTAATATAGTCTAGACGATCAATGATTCCCTGAAAATCACCGATTCCATCTGCGTTGGTATCCTGAAAAGACTGTGGATAAATCTCATAGAAAACTGCATCTTTCAACCACTCTGCCATACTTCCTCCTTCTTGACTGTTATACAGTCAATTTTGTATTTTAAGTCACTTTCAGTCTTTATTCTACTTCGCTGTACGCGATCTGTCAATTTTCTATTTCAATTCTTAACTTCTTGATTTTTTTTGTGATAAGGCGTACACTTATTCTACTGATACGAAAGGTAGGTTTGTTATGTCCACAAAAAAGATTACACTTCCAACACATTTTATTGACTTACATTTACATCTTGACGGTGCAATTACACTAGATATTGCAAAAGTACTTGCAAAGCTTCAAAATCAAACGCTTCCCTCATCCTCCGATGCCGAGCTTTCTAAGCTTCTTAGCATCCCTCCTGACTGCGAGGACTTAAACGAATATTTGCGCCGCTTTGATCTTCCAATCTCACTGTTACAGACAAAGGAAAGCATCAGTGAGGCTTTTTATCTAGTTCAAGAAAAGCTGATCGCACAAAATGTCATCTATGCAGAGCTTCGATTTGCCCCTCAATCCTTTATGCAAAGAGGCTTAAGTCAGCGTGAAGTTGTAGAAGCTGCCCTTGATGGCCTTTCGAGGTCTAACCTTTCTAGCAGTATCATCCTTTGCTGTATGCGTGGGCCGAGACGTGAAAAAGCCAATCTGGAAACAGTTCAGCTTGCAAAGGAATATTTAACTACACAGGACGGCATTACTGCCCTTGATCTTGCCGGTGCCGAAGGCTTGTTTGCGACAAGTGATTATAGAGAACTATTTGCACTTGCATCAAAGCTTGATGTGCCATTTACACTTCATGCTGGAGAAGCCGCCGGTGCCGACAGTGTACGCTGTGCGATTGAGATGGGTGCCCGCCGAATCGGTCATGGTGTGCGCGCCTTTGAGGATGATGCACTTTTGTCACTTTTAAAGGGAAATCAGATTCCTCTTGAACTTTGCCCCACCAGCAACCGCCAGACAAAGGTTGTGTCTGATATGAAGACCTATCCGCTCTCAGATTTTGTAAGACGTGGACTGGCAGTCACCTTAAATACCGATAATCCGGCAATCTCAAGTACCACGATTGCAAATGAGTTTGCCTACGCCCAGTCTCTTGGCATCACACTTGCACAGGAAGAAAAGATGCTTTTAACCGCTGTAGATGCCGCCTTTACAGATGAGGCTACTAAGGGTAAGCTAAAAAAGTTGCTTGGCAAAACCACTTCAATTGAATCGATTCAATAAAGCAAAAAAATATCGGCCTCCAATGATTAGATCTCACGATTGGAAGCCGGTATTTTTCATTTTAAGTATTCATTTTTGCTAATATCACTTATTTACTTTTCAAACCTTTATTCGTGGCGAAGTGCCTCAATTGGGTTTAGATTTGCTGCCGATATAGATGGCAGTAAACCAAAAACAACTCCGATCAGTGTAGAAAATCCAACTGATACTACGATGGATGTACCATTGATTGCAACTGGTGTAGAGGACATCTTCGAAATCACCTCTGCCAGTCCGATTCCTGCTGCTACACCGAGTAAACCTCCCATACTGGTAAGTATTGCCGCCTCGGTTAAAAACTGTCCTAGGATTCTGCCCTTCTTGGCTCCGATTGCCTTCTTCAAACCAATCTCCTTTGTACGTTCTGTAACAGAGACAAGCATGATATTCATGACACCAATTCCTCCGACAAGAAGGGAGATGCAGGCAACCCAGATTAACATGCTGTTAGTAGAGCTTTGCATATCCTGCAGCTGCTTTGCCTGCTGCATCAAATCCTCTGAGCGATATTTAATACTTGAATCAGACACATTCATGTTCTGGTTCATGATATTTGCTGCAGCCTTTCCTGCTGCCGCCATCTCATCTGCTCCGCTTGCCTGCAAAACAAGATTCTGTGCTTCGTCAAACTTATAGATTGTTCCCCACACGCCCTTTGGAATATAGATACTACCACTTGAGGAACCACCCTGATAATATGTCCAGTATTCTTCCTCTGAGTTAATAACAAGTTCGCTTTGGCCAACCTGCGTACATACACCCACTACTGTAAAGGGTTCTCCATATATCTCAATTGTTTTTCCAATTGGATCTTCATCTGGAAACAATGTACGCAAAACTGACTCATCGATAACTGCCACCTGATGCTTTTTTTTGCTGTCCTCCTGAATAATTTCACGCCCCTGCATTATCTGATAGCCTGCCGTGCCAAAATAATATTGATCAATGCCAAGCACCGTACAACTACTTAACGACTGCTTATTATAAAAAACAACACTATTATACTCGGAACGTACCTGATAAAATGCAGCACGCAGCACGTTTGGAATTTGCAGAATCTCCTGACGCGTATCCTCATCAAAGAGCGGCACACCCTCTGGTGATGGATTCCATGTGCTGATCTCATATGTGTAATCATCCTGTGACAGCTGAACCTTTACCGTATGACGATTATTGCCCATCATGTTCTGCTTAATTAATTCATTTGTTCCTTCAATGGTAGAAACAATAGCAATAATGGCTGCAATACCGATGATAATGCCAAGCATTGTCAGAAACGAACGCAATTTATGTGACCAGATTCCCTGAAAGGATAATCGTATATTTTCAAACATTTACTGATCCACCTCCCCATCATCTGCCATGCTTGCATTGTACATCATTCCGTCATCCGCCATACTTGCATCATACATCATTCCATCATCTGCCATACTTGCATCCACATCTGGATTCATATCTGGATCCATCTGTCCATTGCTGTCATCACCATACTCACTTGTCGTCTTAACACCTTCCTTTACAGTCTTTCCAAATGGTACTGCAATCATATCATCATTTGTTAATCCTGATTTGATCTGGTAATAGCTGCCATACAGACTCTTTCCAATCGTGACATAGCGCTTTTCAAGAAGACCAGTCTGTTGATTTCTCGCATAGACAAAGTAACGATTATCTTCTTTCTTGACATACATCTGACTTATATAAAGAGAATCAGAATCACCCTGAGTCGTCAGGCTGATATCAACATAAGCGCCATTTGTAAGTCCCTTTCCATCCTCTGGCGTAATATATGCTACAAACGGATAATATGAAAGATTTGGATTCTGTGAACCTCCCATCGTATTTGTAGTTGGATACTCAGAAACTTCTGTTACTACCGCTGTACAGAAAATTGATGAATCATTCACCCAGCTGTTGCATGAAATATTCATTCCCGGCACAAAAGTATCAAGAAGATCCTCTGTGACAGTTCCCTGAACATAATATCCTTCGCCTCCGTTAATAACGGCAAACGGCTTCGAATAATCAATATCATCCATATTTTGCAGCTCTTCTACTGTTCCCTTTACGGTACTGCAGATAGTTGCGCTTTTTGCCAGCTCTTTTTGCTGCTTTGCATATTCAAGCTCTAACTTTCTGCGCTCCAAATCCATATCACGCAGACTCTCCTTCTGAGACTGAATCTCCTTCGCAAGTTCTTCTGCTGTGTAGCCGCTAAAATCCTCATTCTGGAATGTTGGAAGTGAGATATCGGCTGGTGCGGATCCATTACCGTCTCCATCTCCACTGCCCGCCGCCGTCAGTGTATGACGTACAGATGCTGTTGCCAGCATTGCCGTGCGCTCCTCTGTGATATTATATGCGCTCTGTGTGCCAGACTCTGTCGATGGTTCTGAAGATGGCATTGTTGGCTGCACATAATTAGGATTTGCCTCTGTCTTTGTTGCACCACACACACTGCACTGGTAATAATTCCACGGACTTGTCGTGCCGCCATCATAATACAATACGTATTGATGTGCATTTGGATCTGGGTCAGTCTGCTGCGTTTCAATCACACCACATACTGAACATTGTCTAACAAGATAACCCTTTGTCACGCATGTTGCAGGGTTATTTACAATATCCACAAATATATGATCTACCTTTTCACCCTCCTGCACAATGTAGCCATCACCACATCCGTCGCAGCGATATGTTACAATTGACGGCGACAAACATGTGGCCTCTGTGCGGCTTTCTTCTATATAATTATGTGTGTGAATAATCGGCTTATCATCCTCAGAAAGAATCATCTTTGATAAGTCAAGATCATACGCCGGCATTCCACTCTCATTATAAAAACGAATTGTTGCATATTTTTTCTCGCTTACAAGCTTACGGATCAGTGCATTATCAAGCTTTGCATCAGCACCGCAAAGGAACAAATATGGTGACTGCTTACTTCCATCACCGCTTGTTGCCTGCTCTACTTTTGTAATTTCCTTTCCAATCAGCTGTTCTCCATTTGCGCCTGTCGGATCAGGTGCCGTGGTCGGTTCTGGCGTTGATTCCTCACTTGGCTGCGTACTCGGATTTTCTGAACTTGACTGCTCTGGACTAGATTCCTCTGCACTTGACTGATCTGCAGACGATTCTGAAGATGAGCTTTGAGATGGACTTTCCGAAGACGGTTCTGTACCTGTCGGCTGCTCTGCACTCGTCTGCTCACCGCTTGACTCCTCTGGCTTTGTTGGCTCTTCACTGCTTGATTCCTGTGATGAGGTCGACTGCTCCGAAGAACTTTCCTGCGCAGATGAACTATCTTTCTCGGATGAACTTTCTTTTTCACTTGAGCTTTCTTCTTCGGATGAACTTTCTTCCTCACTTGAGCTTTCTTCTTCGGATGAACTTTCTTCCTCACTTGAGCTTTCTTCTTCGGATGAACTTTCTTCCTCACTTGAGCTTTCTTCTTCAGATGAGCTCTCCGTTGGCTCTTCCCAGCCCGGATCCCATCCTGGATCCCAGCCTGGATCAAAATCGCCTGGATTAAACGGTGCTGCCGGTGTTGTCTTCTGCAATTTGTCCAACCGTTTAAAACCATCTGAAATCTCAAGAACTTTTTTCTGAATCTGAATATCAAGATCCTGCAAATTCAAATTGTCCATTGTTGTGTCCATCTTTAAAATAGGATCACCAATATTTACATTGTCGCCTTTTTTCACTAAGACCTCTGAAATTTTCTGTGAGGTCGTAACACTTATTTGCTGGCGCTGATTATTGACAACCTGTCCATACATATACATATCAGAACCATAATCAGATGTCGATATGCTGCTGACAGGAACAACTTTTACATATGTATTTGCCTGCTTATTTTTTTGATACACATATACACCGGCTCCGCAGCTTCCTACTATAAGCGAAGGTACCAGAATATAAACTGCTAATTTTTTCATACTGCCCTCCATTTGCAATATCTTATGATGTTACACACGAATTGTTCCGTTGCTATGCAATCTGTCCATCGCGGATGTGAATGACACGCTGCGCATGTGATGCAATTTCTGAATCATGTGTAATCATAATAATTGTTACACCTTCCTCGTGAAGACTCTGAAAAAGCTCCATAATCTGTGCACCAGACTTGGAATCAAGCGCACCAGTCGGTTCATCCGCAAGCAAAATTTTGGGATGATTGGAAATGGCTCTTGCAATAGCTACTCGCTGACACTGTCCACCTGACAGCTGTGTCGGTTTATAATTCATACGATCTTCTAGTCCGACACGCTTTAGCGCCTGCGCGGCAATCTCCTTTCGCTTTCGCTTTGGTATTCCTGCATATGTCAGCGGAAGACACACATTTTCAAGTGCCGTCTGCTTCATCATCAAAAAGAAACTCTGAAATACAAATCCAATCGTATTTAAACGCACAGTTGAAAGTGCATTGTCTTTATATTTTAAAATGTCCTTTCCATCCAGGTAAAAGCTTCCTGAAGTTGGCTTATCCAGGCATCCGATAATATTCATTAATGTTGATTTTCCGGAACCTGACGGTCCCATGATTGCCACATACTCGCCTTCCTCTACACTAAAATTGACATTCTTTAAGACGGGCATTTCCTGCTTTCCCTGAAAATAACTTTTATTTATATCTTTTAGCTCTAACAGCATACTGCCTGCCCCCTTACTCCATCACATTCATCGCACCGGCATTTCCTGCATCGCCCTGATTTTCACCATTCTCCATGCTGTCCGGCAAAATAGCCTCCATACCTTCCTGTGTCAGCTCATCTGGAAAAGCAATATAGTCATTCTCTGTCAGTCCATCAAGAATCTGGTACTCAAGCATTTCCTCATCAATCTCTCCAACACTTATCTCTTTCTTGCAGACCTTTTGATTGTCATCACAGCTCCACACATAGTAAGTATTCGTCTCATCATCTGATACTACATAGTAGTTTGGAATCCAAAGACCTGTCTTTTCCTCTGTTTCTCCGGTATCCTCCTCCATGATTACATGCTGTCCAAGCATCAGATCCATTGCCTCATTGACAGTCACATAGAAGTGATACTTGCTGCTCTCTGCTGAGGAATCAGAATAACCGTTATTATTATTATCTGTTGCCGGCTCTGTCTCTATTTTGCTTACAACACCAGTATATATTTTATCCTCATCAGCTCTTGGACGAATTACCATCTGCTCACCCACATATAAGCTGTAAATATTCATTTCATTGCATGTTCCCTTAATTCTATAATCACCAGTAGCCAGAATTGTCATAAAGGCATTTGAACCAGAAGAACCATAATTATATGAATCACCGCTGCCTGATGAATCAGAATTGATACTCTTTATAATACCGTCAATATCTGAATAGACAACTGCATTATCAACGTTTTTCTCCAGCTGTGCACGCTCTAGCTGCTTGACACTAATATTATATTCCTGCTTATGAATTGAATTTTGTGCTGAAAGAATCTGAAGATTATACGCCTGCTTCTCAGACTCCTTTGCCTTAGATGCCTGCACATTCAGCTCATTTAACTGTTGGTTCATCGTCTGGAGTGTATTATTCATCTCCTCTAATTCCAGATCAGCCTCCAGAATCTTTTGCTTCATTGCCTCAACATCGTAGGAAAACAGAGGATCACCCTTTTTCACTTCATCGCCAACTTCTACAAAAGTCTCCTTGAGCTGCTTATCGGAATCAAGCTTTATATCCTTTGATTCCTGCGGATCTACAACACCGACAAGGCGCGTCTTTATGCCAAGTGCGCCCTGATCCATAATATCAGATACCTTGCTCATATAAACAGATCCTTCTGCTGACTCTGCAGATGCCAATTTTTCCTGATTATAATAATTTTTATAATAATACCAACCGCCGCCTGCAGCAGCAATTAAAACAAGACCGATTAAAACGGTTCTTTTTCTCATACTTTCCATCCCTTCCCGCAATGCGGTTTGTTGTTCTTTTTTTTAATTAGATACAGTATATCACTTTCTGACAATATTGAAAAGTGTTCAATTCTTACGATAAATTTAAAATGTAATTTCAGTTATTAACTTTTCTTTAAGGCAAAAACCAAGAAAGGTCAAAACCTCATTCTGAGTGAAAGAAAGGTTTTGACCTTTTGACAGTTTTGTATTATGATATAAAGAGATTAGAAAAAATTACACTTTGATTTTTTGATTTCAAATAATTTTAAATAAAATCTATACTCGAAAAGGAGTTCTCTATGGCAGCATCAAAAAATTTGTCCAAAAGAGAAATTGAGATTCTCTCAATTCTCGCTCATGCCGAAAATCCAATGACGATCTCCGATATTGTTGCAACAAACAGCGCATATACCACCAATATCGTTCAACCAATCATTCATAAGCTCTCTGATTTGGGACTCGTTGAGGTCGACTCCATTGTTTTTCGCAAAAAGTCCTTCGCTAGAGCATTTCGCATTGCCGATAATTCAAAAAATGTCCTGAGTGGCATGTTCTTGGAGGAGTACCAGTCCTTTCGACAGCTTTTTGCAGACAGCTATCTTCTCGCTCCCCTTGTGGAATCCGAGCTTAAAAATCCACTGAGTTCCCAAGCAGAAATTGAGCGTTTAGAAGAAATTCTGGAAACTGCCAAAAAGAAGCTGCGTTGATTCTGTTATATTGATTCTGTTATGGCTGTAAAACATGAAACTGTGCATCTTTCTCTAGCATAGTTTCCTTTTCCAGCCAAAATACAGCATCGCCATCCTCTGTTCTTCCGGTAAAGAAAATCTGGTTCTCATCAACTCCAATGCACTGGGAATCGGGCATTCCATCAACAAAAATAATCTGTTGCAGTTCCAGATTTTCTTTCTCGTAAATGGCCACAAACTCTTTTATTTCTTCCTGTGTCGTTACACTTCCCTGAAAATAAAGATACTCCTCATCCACCGCAGGAAGACTATACAGCCAAATCTCCTCATTGTCGGATATTCCAAATTCGTTCTTATTATCGGATGTCAGTGTCCCAATTTGCTCCATCTGCTTTAAATCTGAGCTGATCTGAAATAGCTTATTATTGTCGTTTCCTATAAATCCATCTTCCCATGGATGCAAAAAGAATACCTCTTCACTTTCAAATCGGTGCGCTGCCGTTGTTTGGTTTGTCTTCGGATCATAAAGAAAGAAATACGAGGCGCCCTCTAAGCCACATCTTCCGTAAAGATAATCACCATATGGATACACAGAAAACACGGCATTTCCATTAAGTTTCGCTATTTTAATCGCGTCTCCCCCATCCATTGGCACCCGATAAACGGTTTGTATTCTCTCCAGGCTACTTTGACTTTCTGTCTGCAATGTATAATAAATATTTCCACGATGAATTGTAAAGCCAATTGCCCGCTCTAATTTTAAATCCAACGTTTCACGGCTGCTTCCATCTGGTTCCAACACATAAAAGGAATCGCCCCAAAAACTACTTTCCCCATTTTGCGTTCCCGAAAAGAAACTTTGATAGTTTGCATATAATTTTTCTTTATAATATTGTACTCCGCCCAAAATTCCACGATTCGTCACATACGCCATGCACAGCTGTTTCTTTTCTTCATCTTCTTCCTTGTTGTGAAGACAATCTGGACGTACACAAAGCGGTATCAGCTTTTCATGTTCAAAACTGCAAAAATAGATAAAATCTCCCAAACGGACATAATATCCTTTTTCCCCTTTCGCAATTTTGGAAACATAACCCGATGAATAATAAGACCAATCCCAGTCGGTTTCTGGATTATACGAAATCTCTCCGATCTCCAACTCATCTTCATAATTTTCCAGCCACAACGTATACTGTTCTTCCTCAAATGCAGCTGCATTGTCACTTTCTGCCGCGCAGATGGGCGTTGCCAGACAAAAGCTGCTTACTATTGATAATATAAACATTTTCACAATCTTTTTTTTCATATAGTTCCGCACTCTCCTTTACACATATTATTTCAAAAAGGGAATCGTTACCACGATTCCCTTTTTTCATCTTATTTTCAAATTTACTTTGCTAACATCCCGGTCCAACCATTTACAGTGTGTGTACTACGTGCTCCATAAAATGGATAACCATATGTACTACTAACTACCCTCGTTGACACTTCCATTTCACCAGTATAACTATTACTGCTACCAGTAGTAACTATTGTTGCAGTCCCCTTCTTTGCATATGCCTCAAGATAAACTGAAATATAACTACTATTTGCAGGAACTGTTTTCGTTGTTGCAATAGCTGTTGATGTTGAACAATTTAATGTATATGTACATGTCATACCATCTACTGGCACTGTTCCAGATGCCGCCCATGCATTTACTGATCCCACTGTCAGTAAACTTGCCCCTACTACTGCTGTTAAAAATTTTTTCAACTTCATACTATTACCTCCATTTTTATTCTCTAATGAGATCGTAGCTTCTTTCTTAACAGACTATTCTTTTGTTATCGTTATTATATTTTAAATTTCGTATTTTGTCAAGAAGTATTTGACTTTTTTATAATATTGTTTTATTATAAAAATCACATTTTGATTATCATTGAAAGGAGTTTTTAAGTTTCTATGTCACTATCAAAAAAACAATGATTATTTTTAATATTGTTTCAATGGTCAAAACATATACAACCAATATTATTCAACCTATTGTCCATAAACTTTCTGAACTAAAACTTGTTGAAATTGACTTCTTTATATTTTTTCCAAAAACTCTTGCAAGAGCATTTCATACTTCTGAAAATTCAAAAATAATTCTACAAGATATATTTGGAAATGAGTACAATTTATTTCAACAATTGTTTTCTAAGAGCTATCTATTAGTTCCTTTGATTGAATCTGAGCCTAAAAATCTTCAAGATTCTATAGTAGAAATAAAACAATAGAAAACTATTCAGAAATCCGCCCCAAAAACAGCTATTACATTAACTATACCGGAGGTATTATGTCTGAGATATCTTTTAATACGGTCTTAACAACACTACTTATATCAAACTTACTTTTTTCGCTTTCCTGCCTTCTTTTTAGCAATTCAAATTTAATTCTTGCAGTTGGGTATAAAACAGTTTTGTTTATTTTGCTTCTCTCTGTTTTACGTCTGCTTCTTCCAATTGATTTTACATTTACCACGAACATTCTCATGAAAGGACTTCCATCCGAAATTTCAAGTTTTATTCGCACGCCTCGTACTGCATCACTGGGGATTCATTTTTCTATATGGAATATATTGCTTCTTATCTGGGGATGTGGTACTTTGATTCAAGCATTTCTCTACTTTCGCCAATATAAAAAAATTCACGCGATTATTTCTACTGCTGGAAAAGATGTCACTTTGGATAAAAAATATACTCAAATTCTAGCATCTGTTCAAGCTGCTTACGGAATTCATCAGCATTTTACGCTTGTTGAACTGTCTTTTCTTTCAAGCCCTATGCTTTTTTCAATCCGAAGGCCATGTATCTTATTGCCAGCACAAAATAATTATTGTGAAACAGACTTAACTTATATCTTTCGTCATGAACTGACACATTTTAAACATCATGATCTCTTGTATAAATTGTTTTTTCAGTTGGTATTTATCATTTACTGGTGGAATCCGTTAAAATATCTTCTGCAAAAACAGCTTAACAGTCTTTTGGAAATCAATGTGGATTCCAATCTCACAAAAGACCCAAGTGATCTCATTCCATATATGGAATGCTTAGTTAACGTAAAGAAGCAATCTGTTACCAATACCGAAAAGCAATTTAATAATTACATGCTTTCTTTAAATAACTTCAAAAAAAGTATGCTTGAAAAACGATTTTATTTATTGGCTCGCGATGCAAAGCAGAAATATTTCTATTCCATATTTTTCGTTTTTGCCAGCATACTTATTTTTCTTCTATCCTATTGTTTTACATTGGAGCCATCTGCACTTCCTATATCTACTGACACTGAACAAATATTTATCTTAACAGATGAAAATGCCTATGCGATACCAAATGCTAATGGTACTTATGATCTTTATCTATATGGAGAATATCTTGAAACAGTTGACTCATTAAAATATTATAGTTCAATACCAATTAAAAAGGAGACGCCAAAATGAAAAAAATATTAACTTATACGCTTATTATATTTTGTTTTGTCAGCAATTTATTTTGCAAAAAAAGTGAAGCTAGTACATGTCAACCTATAATATCAATCTCTCTACTAGAAACGCCTAATCCACTTAATACTGAAAATTATGAATGGTGTTATAAAATAGAGAGCGGTAAAATATATAAGCGCTTATTTGATCGTAATAACAACTGTTGGATAGGTAATTGGATTTATGTAAGAGATATTTAATTAACATCACTCAGCCAATTTTATGTACTTATTTTTTGAGGAGAAGTTAATTTCACTTCTCCCCTTCACTAATAATTATTTGTTTTACTTTACGTTCGTGTAAATCTTCTTTCTCATCCAATACAGACTGCCTCCTACTGCCGCCAGCATTCCAATCCAGTACACACCATACAACATGACCTGTCCGTTTTGGAAAGTAAGCTGCGGCAAAAGGCCGCCGACAACGCTCACACCAGACAGATTTACCTTCCAAAGATATAAAATACATGGTCCCAAAAACAGTAAAAAACAGATTACGCTTCCAAGTGCCTGTTTCTTTACTGCACTGGTAACAGCTGCTGTAATGATGCTGCAAATCACTGCTGTCAGATAGCGAAGCACAAACATCACAACAAATGCCTGACGAATGGACAACGGCACAGGCAACTTTTGATAGCCTGGCACTCCATTTAAGACAAGGGACGCATCCACCTCTGACAAATCGCGCCAGATTGCTGCATAATACGGCACATACAAAATTGCATACAGCACCGTTGCGCACAAAATTGTCTGCAACAATTTTCTTCTTTGTAATGGCTGCCGTCCCTTTTTCGTGGATTGTAACAGCGTCATCATGCCATTTCGTTCCTCGATTCCAAACAGACCCGATACGCCCAGAATCAATGCTGAAAGCAGCACACAGGCAAGAAACATTTGATTATTCTCATCCTGAAACAGATAGGACAGCTTATACTGATCGACAAATCCTGCATTTTCAAATCCATTCTCTTTCGCATTCTTAATCACCTGTTCCTGTGCCAAAATTTTATAAAACCCTCTTGACCGCATTTCAATCAACTGCTGGCGTTTCTCCATCCAGTCTGTGTATGTCTCCGAAGAAATTTCTCTGTTTTGAAATTGCTCCTGAATTTCAAATGCCTCTTGATCGGTCATCTGCATAATTTGTGTTTCCTGATCCAGCCATGCCCTTGTCTCTTCGGTATATATGCCTTGCAGCTGCTCAATATAATACCGATATGCCTGTATTTCTGTCGTTCCTGTATGAGAGGGAATTCCCTCTGCCATGTGCATTGAAATAGCCGAAGCCACAATCAAAAATACCCCCATTCCGCCGAGCACATAAAACTTGTATCCCTCATGTGCAAAAATACTCACATGCTTTCCGCTCAATGAACAGACTGCAATTCGTCTGCCTGACGCTATGCCATATACACGCTTTCCCTCACGCTCACGACAGTAAATCAAAATCGAAAGCACGGTACACAAAAGAATCGTTGCAATACATAGAACCATCTTTGCAAACTCTGCCCAAATTGGATAGGAAAACAAATTTAAATTCCAATAAACCGTAAACGGCTGTGATGCATCCAATATTGAAAACAAATTCACATAGCGAAACCAATTCCATTTTGAAAGGCTATTTACAGTGGTATACAATACATATTCGATCAGCATCACCCAAAAATAGCTGCAGACAGCAGGCACAAATCGTTTCCATGTTATCATAAAAAATACAATCAGGCTACCGAATACCAAACAAGCTGTCACTTTAATTTTCAAAAACAGCCATATATATGTCCCGATTGAAACTGGAAGCACACAATTTCGATACTCGGAGAGTGACTGCAATGCCACATCTAAATTTCCAATCCCATACAAGGAAAAAGCGAACAAAAACTGTGCCGCATAAAGCAAAAAAGAAAGGATTGCAAGCATCAGAAAATACGCCGCAAGCTTCGCACTGATAAATGCCACGCCTCCCCTTTTTGCCGTCTGAAGAATCGGATAGATTCCATTCTCGCGCTCCCTGCAAAAGATCTGCCAACCAATCAGGATCACCAAAAACAAGATCATCATATCAACCATCACTGTATTAGTTCCCATATAGATGGCTGCACTGTAATCATATTCTAGTGTGAGATCACCCAGCTTTTTATAGGCCTCTGCCGTCTGTATGATGTTGCGGCTGCTATATCCGCTAATATCTGAAAAAAGTGCCAGATCTTCTAATTCATCGGCTTTTTGCTGAATGCTCTCTCGAAACTGCGGATACGATTCCTGATAGGTTAATCTCGACACAATATTATTATAAAATTTATGCATTGTCAGATGACTCATTTCTTCGGGTACTTCTTCTGACTGTTGCAAACGTGCTTCCATATCCACATCTGGATAGAGTTCCTGAAACTCCATCAGTGATGACTCAATATCTTGTCCATTCTCTTCTGCCGCTAAAAGGCCATGATACCAGCCTTCAATCTCAAAATATTGTTTTAACTTGTCACGGTCTGTTCCCTTTGTTTTTTCTAGTTCTTCGCTCCAAAAGGCGCCGCGCAGCCCACTGTACTGATCGTATTGTCCGCCTGAGCGTGTCTCACTCCACTGGTAAGCAATGCTGATGCCCAAACACAAAATTATAATTGCCAACAGTGCTTTCGATGCGACGGTCTTTCTTAACTCATATAAGAAAAGTTCCAAAAGTCCCATTTTTCTTTCCCCACTCTCTATCCAATATCTGCTTCCATCCGATACAAATATACATCTTCCATATTTGCCGTAGCCTTTTTTCGTTCAGCCGGGAACTGTTCCCCATCTCCTACTGCACGAACAAGCATCCCAGCATCGGTCATCATAATGTTGCTGACCAGATATTTTTTCTGCACACCTGCCATCTCCTCCGGCTGAATCAAAAATTCCCATACCAGCCCGTCCATTTCTCGGATCAGCTCCATCGGCGATGCTTTTTTGAGAATGCGTCCTTGTTTCAATAAAATGATTTCTTTCGCGATGCACTCCACGTCCGTAACTACATGTGTTGCCAATAGAACGATCTTATCTGCTGCAATCTCACTGATAAAATTGCGGATGCGAATGCGCTCTTTCGGGTCCAGACCCGCCGTTGGCTCATCTAACACAAGTACATCTGGCTCATTTAATAATGCCTGCGCAATTAAAAGGCGCTGCTTCATTCCACCGGAATAGCCTCCGATACGTTGATCTGCGGCATCCTTTAAATTCACCAACTCTAGCAGTTCATTTACACGCGTTTTGGCTTCTCTATGTGACAATCCCTTTAACGCTGCCATGTACCATAAAAAACGTGTCCCGGTAAAGGAACTGTATAGCCCTTGCTGCTGTGGCATATAGCCAAGCCTTGCACGATACGCATTGCTGTTTTTCCAGATCACATTTCCATCGAGCGACACTTCACCCGCTGTTGGCCTCAGATTATCAGTAATGATGTTCATCAGCGTTGATTTCCCTGCGCCGTTTGGTCCTAAGAGACCATACACACCAGGGGTAAAACTTGTGGAAATTTCTGATAATGCTTTTTTTCCATTTTTATAGGTGTGCGATACATTTTTAATTTCCAGCTCCATCGGTGTCCTCCTTTTTTGTTAGCTCATTGGGTTCATTAATCTTATTGGGCTTATTTGGTTCACTATTAAAATCGCCATCATTATTAAATATTATATACTGTATTCTAAATAAAATATCGTTTTTTGTCAACGAAAAAAGGAACTCTGCTACCGCAAAATTTCCCTCACTCTAACTATCTCTAACGATTATTCGTAAAATAAAAATAACACCGCATTCTTTATATATAAGATCAATCTAACAATTTTCCCTCTCTATATGACCACTCAAGATAGTTTGGATTTTGATAATATAAATCGGTATTAAAATTCGATATCTCATCACTGATAAAAGAAGAAAATATTTTCATCAACTCTGAAACTTCATCTCCCGGCTTCGCACAGTCCTCTATCATAATACTATATAATTTACCAATATCAAGAAAACTCGGGATCGAATACTTGCAAACATGATATAGTTCCATTCTTCACCTCTTTATTAAATAACCATCTTTTTCTACTTACTTTTTATTATAATAGTAATAAAAAAAGTGTCTGTCAAGTTTTTTGCTCTTCCACATTTTTGGTTGTTTTCTTTCGTTTCTTGTGGTATACCTATTATGAGAAAAAGACTGACTTTGAGAAAGGCTTATTATTATACATATGAATATCCAAAACATCGACTTATTTGAAATGCACGAACCTTTAACGGGTTCTTTTCCTTTTGCTGCCATGACGGCTGTTCTGCCTGATGACATTTCTTCTGTATCTATTCACTGGCAGGACACTATGGAAATTCTTCTAATCCGTGAAGGAACCGGACGAGTATCAATTGACCTTGAAAAAATTTCGATAAAGAAGGGCGATATCTGTCTGATCTTACCAGGTCAGCTGCATTCCATTGACGCAGATTCAAACTCTTCACTGAAGATTAGCATGATCCAGTTTCCGCTGTCTCTTCTTTCTGGAAGTACAGATAATGACGATGCATTTGCATTTTTAAAGCCGCTCTCAGAGGGTGAACAAGTCATTCCATGGCTTATCACGCCTGAAGACGGCTGGTACAATGAGTTTCGTCAATGTTTTGAGGAAATGTTTCAGCTGCAGACGTTTTATTCAGCAGCTTACCCGCTTGGCATAAAGAGCTGTCTCTTTCGCCTGTTTTATCTGCTATTTTACAATGAGCCGTCTGTAAAGCCAAAGAGCCGCCCACAAAAATCAGTAGTAAAGACAAAGCAAATCATTAGCTATATCACAGATCATTACAGTGAACCGCTGTCTACTGAGCAGATGGCAAAAGTATGTGAATTTAGTGAATCTCACTTTATTAAGTTCTTTAAGTCCACGATTGGCATAACATTCACAGAATGCTTAAACAGCTATCGTCTTTCTCAAGCTTCAAGACTGCTGCTTGCAGACGCTTATGAACCAATCATGGACATTGCAAGAAAATGCGGTTTTAACAGCATTCCTCATTTTAACCGCGTCTTTAAGAAAAAATATGGAATTACGCCAAGTGCGCTTCGCGGCACAAAATCTTCTCCAGAGACGGCAGATCCATCGCTCTCATAACAATATCACAATTTGCCGTCTCTCCTTCTGGTGACAAATTGGAATAAATATAGCATGCACCCATACCAAGTGATTTTGCAGTACGTATGTCATCATATTCGCTGTTTCCGATCATCATTACCTTTGCCGGATCTAAGCTTTCTGACGTTAATAATGCCTTAAAATAAGCAACATCTGGTTTTTTACAATGATAATCTGATGACAGACATACCTTATCAAAGTAGTCGTAAATACCAAGATAGCGCAACTCGCTAGCAGTAAATACCTGCTGCGCATTGCTAAGCACATAGAGCTTTTTGCCTTTCTTTTTCAGGTGGGCAAGAAGCTCTTTTGCACCATAATACAAGCGAACATAGCGCAGCGAATAGCTTCGAAATACCTGTGCGGCATCCACAGCCTCCTGTATGGAAACTCGCACACCCTTTTCTTCATATAAACGCATAAAGACACGTTCTACCTGCGGCTCAGGAATTCGCTTGGGATTTTCATGCAAAAGCCGTTCTTCCTCATCATGAATCAATGCACCATATCTCCAGCGAAGCTCCCATGAACCGTACCTTGCTCCTTTGTAGGCATAATATTTTGCCATAAACTCCCAAAGATTATGATCATCCTCTTCTGTATGAATGTCAATCAGAGTACCATACAGATCAAAAAAATATGCTTGATACTCTGGCATGTTAGGTGCAATAATCGGTGTATATCGCTCATCTTTGATATAGCGTCCCTTTTTTCCTGCTTGTGAAATGATTATGCCATCGCCGTCATTTATGGTACATATCTTTCGTCCTGTCTCCTCCTCGTAGCTTTCCAGTATCTCCTTTGTCTGTTCATAAGCAGTCAGATATGCCAGGTAATGCGGCATAATATTTAACGGCACAATTCCAAAACCGCTGCAGTCTACATTTTCTCCAACTTCCTCGATACCACCGGGTTCAATCTGACAGGCAAACTCCATCGTATCACCAAGAACCATGCTGCCGGCACTTATTCCTATAAGCACATGGCGGTTAGCAAGCTCAGTCAAAACTTCCAGACTATTTTTCCACTTTTTTAAATGCTTGCGCAGATAAAATGGATTTCCGCCCATCAAAATAACAACATCATATGCCAATAAAAAAGTCGCGTCCTGAAATTCCACGTCCACGCACTCCGGCTCAAGTCCAAAGCGCCTCATGAGCGCACTTAATACTGGAACATTATGATCTTTTTCTTTGTACCGGCACGAGGCGGTTGTCACAAGCGCTGCTCTTCTTGATATTGGCACAAGTGCTTTTTTTATTTCTTCCTCCAGCTGTAAAGAAGTAATTCCGTCTGCTGTCAGTAATATCATTTTTTTCCTCATTTCCGCACAGGATTGTGCTAATTTTATAAACTAATTATACCCTTTCCCACTCCGATTTGCAAGCAAAAGGCGTATTACTACTAAGCCCCTTCGGTGCAATATAAAAAGGCGCGCACCCTGCGGTACGCGCCTTAAAAATTTTATTAAATGATTAGAAATCTACTTCCTCATCATAGTAGCAGCACTTTAACAGCTTTGCCATCTGCTCTGGGTTAATGCTTCTTGGATTGGATCCTGTACAAGCATCACCTACTGCAAGCTCTGCAACTGTTGGCAGCTTCTCCATAAATTCTTTCTCGTCGATGATTCCGCCCTCATAATCCTTGATGCAGGTCGGGATATCAAGCTGCTTGTTCATGTTCTGGATATGAGCGATCAGTGCATCTACAAGCTCTGCATCGGTGCTTCCCTCTAAGTGAAGGAATCTTGCGATATTTGCATATCTTACCTGTGCTTCTGGCTCTGCTGCGTTGAAGCGGATAACCTTTGGCAGGTACATTGCGTTTGCACATCCATGAACGATATGTCCGCCGCTGTAAGCTGCACCAGTCTTATGTGCCATGGAGTGAACGATTCCAAGCAGTGCGTTAGAGAATGCCATACCAGCCAGACACTGTGCATCATGCATCTTTGCACGTGCATCCATGTCGCCATTGTAGGATGGAATCAGATACTCGCTGATCAGCTCGATTGCATGAAGTGCTAACGGATCAGTGTACTCGCAGTGAAGAGTAGAAACATATGCCTCGATTGCATGAGTCATAGCATCCATACCTGTATGTGCAGTCAGCTTCTTTGGCATGGTCTCTGCTAACTCTGGATCTACGATAGCAACATCTGGAGTGATGTTGAAGTCTGCTAACGGATACTTAATACCCTTCTTATAATCGGTGATAACGGAGAATGCTGTTACCTCGGTAGCAGTACCTGATGTAGATGGGATTGCACAGAACTTAGCCTTTGTACGAAGTGTCGGGAAGTTAAACGGAATGCACAGATCCTCAAATGTAACATTTGGATACTCATAGAATGCCCACATAGCCTTCGCTGCATCGATTGGAGATCCTCCTCCAATTGATACGATCCAGTCTGGTCCAAACTCGGTCATTGCTGCTGCACCCTTCATGACAGTATCCACTGATGGGTCTGGCTCTACACCCTCAAACAGCTGAACCTCCATACCTGCCTCCTTAAGATAGGAAACAACCTTATCCAGAAAACCGAAACGCTTCATAGAACCACCGCCAACAACGACGATTGCCTTCTTTCCTTTCAGCGTCTTTAATGCTTCAAGTGCTCCCTTGCCATGATACAGATCTCTTGGTAATGTAAATCTTGCCATGATAATTCTTCCTTTCTATTCTGGTCTGTCTAACTTCAGCCAGTTTTTATTAAATGATATATTTTTATTCTATCCTGCTTTTTGCAAGACTTCGTTTGTTAATTATCAAACAAAGTAACTTTATCACATTTATCTGAAATAATCAAGCATTTTTTTGTAAATTTTCCAAGATTTTTTTGTATAAAAAGATCTGCTCATCCGTTTTTTTCAACAGATGAGCAGATCTTACTACTCGTTTAATAATTTTACTAAAATCTCGTTTACAGCTGTTGGATTTGCCTTGCCTTTCATGGCCTTCATAGTCTGTCCAACTAAGAAGCCTATAGCCTTTTGCTTTCCTGCTTTATAGTCTGCTACTGACTGCGGATTTGCTGCAATGATCTCTTCGATGGTCTTTTGTAATGCACCAGTATCGCTTACCATGCCCAAACCATGCTCTTTTACATAGCTTTCCGGCTCGATATCGTCTGCAAAAATTTTCTCAAAGACCTCTTTTGCAACGGTCTGGTTGATTGTCTTTTTCTCGACAAGCGAAATTAGTGTAGCCAAATTTTTTGGAGAAAAGTCAAGTTCGTCCGGCTCCATTGTATGCTCTTTTAGAAGACGCATCGTCTCTGTCATTAACCAGTTGGATACCTTTTTAGGTGCTGCACCAAGAGCAACTGTCTCTTCAAAAATATCAGCCATGCGCTTTGATCCAGTGATAATATCAGCATCATAATCCGGAATCTCATATTCTTCCTTATAGCGTGCCATCTTTTCATCACGAAGCTCCGGCTGAGCAGACTTTAAGCGCTCAATCCACTCGTCTGGAATCTGAAGCGGCGGCAGATCTGGTTCTGGGAAATAGCGATAATCCTGCGCATCCTCTTTTGAACGCATAGGATATGAATATTCCTTATTGTCATCCCAGCGTCTCGTCTCCTGAACAACACTCTTGCCTTCTTCAATAAGCTCAATCTGACGCGCTCTCTCCGATTCAATGGCACGCGCAATAGCCTTAAATGAATTTAAATTCTTCATTTCGGTACGTGTTCCAAATTTCTCTGCACCAACAGGGCGAACAGACAAGTTGACATCAGCACGCATAGAACCTTCCTGAAGCTTACAGTCTGAAGCACCAAGATATTGTATAATCAGGCGAAGCTTTTCAAGATATGCAATAACTTCATCAGCACTTCTCATATCTGGCTCAGAAACAATCTCTATAAGCGGCACACCTGAACGGTTATAGTCTACTAATGAGACATCCTCCCACTCATCATGAACAAGCTTTCCTGCATCTTCCTCCATATGGATCTCATGGATACGTACAATCTTTTTCTGACCGTTTACATCTATCTTGATACCGCCATCATGACATATCGGATAATACAGCTGAGAGATCTGATAGTTCTGCGGATTATCTGGATAAAAATAGTTCTTACGATCAAATTTGCAATACTGATTGATCTGACAATTAGTTGCCAGTCCAACTGCCATTGCATACTCAACAACCTGCTTGTTTAATACAGGAAGCGAACCTGGAAGTCCAGTGCAGACAGGACATGTATGGCTGTTTGGAGCACCTCCAAATGCGGTGGAGCAGCCGCAGAAAATTTTTGTTTTTGTTGCCAGCTCCACATGAACCTCAAGACCGATCACGGTTTCATACTGTGCCATCACGCTTCCTCCTCTCTTGCCTTTTCATACGCAAAACCTGCGCGAAGCAATGTTTTTTCCTGGAAACAGCCGCCAAGAAGCTGCATTCCAATTGGAAGACCCTTATTGTCTTTTCCGCACGGAATTGACAAACCTGGGATTCCGGCAAGATTTGCAGATATTGTATAAATATCACTTAAATACATCTTGATAGGATCCTGTAAGCTGCTGCCTAAAAGCGGTGCAGTAGTTGGTGCTGCCGGTGCCAGAATAATATCATATTTTTCAAATGCCTTATCAAACTCCTGCTTGATAAGTGCTTTTGTCTTTAATGCCTTTAAATAATAAGCATCATAATATCCTGAGCTTAAAACAAAGGAACCTAACATGATACGGCGCTTTACCTCTGAACCGAAGCCTTCAGAACGTGTCTTTTTGTACATGCTGTGAAGATCACCATATTCTTTTGTGCGGTAGCCATACTTTACACCATCAAAACGCTCAAGGTTTGAGCTAGCCTCTGCCGATGCTATGATATAGTATGCCGGAATTGCATATTGAACAAGACCTAAATCAAACTCCTCTACAATAGCTCCCATACGCTTAAAGGTTTCTGCTGCCTTAAAAATTGCTGCCTTTACTTCGCTGTCAAGACCATCGCCAAAATAGTCCTTTGGAAGTCCGATGCGAAGACCTTTTACATCTCTTACAAGTGCAGACGTAAAATCATACTCTTCGCGTTTCATCGACGTGCTGTCTTTTTTATCATAGGAAGCAATTGTCTCAAGAACAGCTGCGCAGTCAGTAACATTTTTTGTCATCGGACCAATCTGATCAAGTGAAGAACCATAGGCAATAAGTCCATAACGGGAAACCGTGCCATATGTTGGCTTCATACCGGTGATGCCGCAAAATGCAGATGGCTGACGAATGGAACCGCCTGTATCAGAACCAAGTGCAAAAAAACACTCATTTAAGGCAACTGCTGCTGCACTTCCTCCTGAAGAACCGCCTGGAACATGGTCTGGATTATGAGGATTTCTTGTAACACCATAGTATGAAGTCTCTGTTGTACTTCCCATCGCAAACTCATCCATGTTTGTCTTTCCAATGATTACACAGCCTGCGTCAGTTAAGTTTTGAACTGCAGATGCCGTGTAGGTTGGAATATAATTTTCCAAAATTTTTGAACTGCAGGTAGTCAACACTCCTTTCGTGCACATATTATCCTTGATGGCTACCGGTACACCAGCAAGTGCTCCTGTCAGCTCACCCTTGTCTATTTTTTCCTGAACAACATCAGCCTGCTTGTAAGCGCCCTCTTTATCGAGTGTCACATACGCATGATACCTACCTTCTGTCTGATCAATCTGTGCGAAAACTGCATCAAGCGCCTCCCGCACGGAGATCTCTTTTTCTTTTATCTTTTTTCCCAGCGAAACTGCTGTCAATTTTTGAATCTCCATTAAACTGTCTCCTGTCTCTCCATTACCTGTTATCTAATCAAGCCAAATGTTTTGTAATTATTCAGAACACCATTACACAGTCTTTGGAACCTTGAATGCCCCGTTTTTCTGTTCCGGTGCATTTGCAAGTGTCTCCTCGCTTCCATCTCCATTTGTAACTACATCCTCACGGAACACATTGAAAACAGGGAATGCATGACTCATTGGCTCTACATTGGATGTGTCCAGCTCACCAAGCATATCTATATAGTCAAGCATATCAGACATATCTTTTTTTGCCTGCTCCTTTTCCTCTTTTGAAAGCGCGAGCTTTGCTAATATTCCAACATACTCTATTGTCTCATCATCAATTATATTTGCCATAGTGGTTTCCTTCCAATTTTTCTTTATATTTTTACGAAAGCGGTTTGACTTCTTCGCCTCCCCGCTCATTAGATGTTATGGCTCCAGTCTGGAAAGATCTCTTGGGAAAAGGCAGGTCTCACGCACGTTGTCTTCACCGATCAGCTTCATCGTCAAGCGCTCCAGGCCAATACCGAGTCCTCCGTGCGGAGGCATTCCATGCTTGAAAATATCAAGATACTGATCCATGCCTTCAGTCGTCATACCCTTTGCCTCGATCTTATCGAGAAGCATCTGATACTCGTGAATACGCTGTCCTCCTGTTGTGACCTCAAGTCCCTTGAATAACAGGTCGAAGCTTTGGGTGAATGTCTTGTCATCTGGATCATCCATTGCATAGAATGGACGCTTCTTGCTCGGATAGTGAGTGACAAATACGAAGTCTGCGCCATATTCTTCCTCGAAGTAGCGGCCAATCAGTGCTTCCTCCTCTGGTTCAAGATCATATGGATTTCTGATCTGTCTGTTATATTTCTCTGCCACAAGACGCTTTGCCTCATCGAAGCGTACCTGCAAAATTTCATCTACCTTTGGAAGTGTAATGCCTAGCATTTCAATCTCTCTTGCATAATCCTTTTTCAACAGCTCCATTGTGTACTGTAAAAATCCAGTTTCCATTGCCATGATGTCTTCGAAGCTATCGATAAAGCCCATCTCAAAATCAAGACTCGTATATTCGTTTAAATGGCGCTTTGTATTGTGCTTTTCTGCACGGAATACCGGTCCGGTCTCAAACACGCGGTCAAATACGCCGACCATCATCTGCTTGTAAAACTGCGGGCTCTGTGCGAGCACTGCCGGACGGTGGAAATAATCAAGCTTAAATACGTTAGAACCGCCCTCTGCTCCCTTGGCTCCGATCTTTGGAGTTCTGATCTGCGTGAAGCCCTGTGAAGTTAAAAATTCACAAAAGCCTCTTGCAATTCCCTCCTGAATGCGAAACTTTGCTCGCTCTTTCAAATTGCGAAGAGATAATGGACGATAGTTTAATTTTGCTTCCAGTGAAGTATTTAGTTTCCATTTGTTGACAGGTAATGGCATTGCTGCCGAAGGCTCTGATAAAATAGTCACTGATGTTAAACGAAGCTCTCTTCCAAACGGTGCTCTCTTTTCTTCATAAACAACACCCTCTACACGAATTGCGCTCTCATCCTTTAATTCGCCTAACTCAAAGCCTGCTGTTTTTTCTTCATAGACACACTGAATGAGTCCCTCTGCCTTTCGTAAGATCACAAAGCGTACATCGCCCATGTCTCTTACGGCATGAACCATTCCCTCCATGCGAACAGTCTTTCCATCACAGCTTCCCTGTGCTAATTCCTTAATACTTGCATACTCTTTTTTGCTGATTCCACTGATAAATTCCATGTTGTCCTTTCTTTTCAGCCAAAATACGAGTCTCCATGGTTGATGCTGGTACTTTTATTTATTATAATGCTTACGAAGTTGCTGCATTATACAAAAAACCCCGGAAACTGTAACTTATTACAGTCTCCGGGGCGAAACATCTTCGTTCCGCGGTACCACCCGCATTCAATCCATATCTGGATCACTCTATGGTTATAACGTAAACCAACGTGCAAACCTACCCTTTTACTCATAATAAAAGCTCAGAATGCCCGCTCCGGAGCGTTCCCACACCCAGTCCCTCATGACGGCGCTCTCAGTCGGTGACGCCCTCTTCCTGTCAAGATCGTTGGGATAGAGTCTCCTTCAATGCGTTTCTTATGGTTCATTACTATAGCACACGAAAGTGCAAATTGCAAGCAGAAATTTCATTTTACGATATGCATTTACTGGAAATTGTCACAATTCACAAGACGACCACTCTGAAAATGCATTATTTTTGTAAATTCAATCGTTCCTTGTGGGTCATGCTCAACGACAATTATAAGTTTATTCTTCTTTTTTGCAATAAGATTTAACAACTGCTCGTATTTTTCTCTCGTTTCCTGATCAAGACCAGCCTCAATTTCATCTACAATCAAAACAGATGCTTCTTCGATTCTAAGAAGCATTTTCATGATTAACAACTTCTTTCGCTGTCCCACCGACAATGATTTTCCCTCATTTTCGATGGCACGATCCGCCGCTATATCATATTCTTTTAACAGATATGTCACAGCTTCTCCCTCATTTTGTGTGATAATGTGTAAATAATCTTCTACTGTCTCGTTTAAAAAAATCTCCTCCTGACCAACATACAAAAACTGACGGCTCATATCATGTTTGCAATAAGCATCAACTGATTGTGAATTGATTCTTATTGTTCCACTGTCTGGCCGATAAAGTCCAAGCAAGAGCTTTATAAATGTAGACTTTCCACAGCCATTTTCACCCATCAGGCGAACCATCTGTCCTTTTTGCAGACAGCAGGAAACTTGTGTTAATGCAGATTCACCGCTTTCATAAGAAAAATAAACTGAGTCGAACTCGATTGATTCAACATCTGTTAATGACTCTGCTTTCTGGCGCGGCTCTAATTTGCACACCTTATCTACATTCTCAAAGCTTACTTGTGCGCGCATAATTTGCCGCAGCAATTCCTGTGCATTCTGACCCTGCGAATTAATTACCGTTGACAACATCGTAAAAAAGATCAAATTTCCAATTGATCCGCCCCATGAAGGAATCAACAATAAAACAGATAGCAGCATAGTAGATATTGTGTTATAATGTTCGGACAACTTAGACCAAAAAAGCATAAGGCGATCTTCTTTTTTTGCAGTCTGAATAAAATCACTTAATTTTCTCGTTGTTTCCTGCTGAAAGTAATCGAGCACATCGTTTGTCTGGACAAGTGTCATTGAGTCAATATACTGATTGCAGACGGCATGGCACTGTTTCATTTTCTGATTTGTCTTGCCTGCCTTTTGTGAAATTCGTTTTCGCCCCAAAAATGACACATACCAGCCAAGACCAACTGAAAACACCAAAAAAACTGCAAATTTTATGCTAAATGCAAAGGCCAATACCATACATACAATAGTTGTCAATACCGCACTGATAAACGACGGTATATGATGACCTGTCACACGAAATACATCAAGCACATCAGCATACATTGTATGCTTTAGCACCTCTGCACCAATCTTATCAGCATCGGATAAGGAAGCGGCCGCAAGTGCTGCCTCCATCTTGAGTGTCAAGTCTCTCATACAAAGACCGCCTAACTTATCTAGCAGCAAATACCATCTAATTTCCATCCAGGTATTAAACCCCATACATAATAAAAATGCTGCGAATGCGGCAAGCAAAAAAAGAAGTTCTTTCTGTCCAAGACTGTTCGCCTGTGAGATACTGTCTACCAAAAAGCGCATTCCACACGGAATCAAAAGGTTGCTCACGGTCACTGCCGCCATGATCACAAATGACATCACAAAAAGCTTTTTATATGTGATAATCATTTTTTTGTAATAGGTCATTATCAATTTCATTATTTTATTTATCCCTCAATATTTTCTATTGCATTTTGCATATTTATGATATCATTTATTTGCTATCATTGTCTGTTCTAAGAGTGTTTTACATCTGCCTTTTTTTATGGTTCATGCGCTCTTGGCACCAGCTTCCTATCTCGGTGAGGCATAAAAAAAGGAGTATTAAAAAAAGGCCTGGAATCAAAATCATCCACCATGCGCGCATAACGAAGGCATTCTGGGCAAGTGCGAGCATACTGCCCCACGAGATTGTCTCTATTGGAAGACCAAGCCCCAGAAAGCTAAGTGTTGATTCTTCAGCTATTGCTGTTCGTACACTCATAATAATCATAAATAAAATGGATGGAAGAAAATTTGGAGCAAGATGCCAGTAAAGCACATGAAAAAAACCGCCACCCATACACTGTGATGCCGTGACAAAGCCGCTTTCTTTTACTGTTTTTGCCTGTGTGCGCACGATTTTGGCCATTGAAAACCATCCGCAAAGTCCTATCGCTGCACTCATTCCTATAATATTTTTTCCAAATACTGCCTGCACAAATAAGACAAGCAAAAGCGACGGAACAGAAAGAAGCACGTCTACAAGACGCATCAAAAGCCTATCCAGCCACGCAGGTGACAGTGCACTTGCTGTACCATACAAAACTGCAATAACTGCTGATATGGCAGCAGACAAAAAGCCAATGGTAAGAGAAACACGTCCGCCATGCCATATACATGAAAACAGATCGCGTCCCATCGTATCTGTTCCAAAGAAAAATTCACGCCCCGGTGCGCGGCTGCAGTTCATAAGATCCATATAGGACGCATCTTTGCAAAAAAATGGTGCAAACACACATCCCATAATCAAAATACCAAACAGCACAAAGGAAAGAAACGGTACTTTTTTTCTCTTCATTATATGTTTTTCAAAGCTCATTTTCCCTCCTGCGCCATATATGGATTTAATCTTGCGTTCACTAGCTCTGCAATCGTGTTTGCTGCTATCATAACTACTCCCGTTAAAAGGCATAGTACCATAAGCATGTTATAATCAGACGTTTTGGCACTCTCATACGTAAGCATACCAATTCCCGGATAGCCAAATACTGCTTCTACCAAATAAGTACCGCCAAGAATGTGCGCCACTGAAACTGCCATAAGACTAATATAAGCTGGCAGCACATTTTTTAGGCAGTGACGAAATAAGATTGTGCTGTCTTTTGTTCCCTTTGCCCGTGCAAGCACGATATATTCTGAACGTGTTTCTTCGCATAGCATATTTCGCACCATATAGGCAAAATACCACAAATGACCAGCCACTGAGGCAATTAATGGCAGCACAAGATGACGCAGCCTGTCAAGTAAACTTCCCCCTCCAATTGAATATGCACCGCTTGCCGGGAGCCAACCTAGCAATACGCTAAACACAAAAATCAGCATGAGCGCCATCCAAAATTCTGGAATGCAGCTTGTAATCGTTCCAAGACGCACAATAAGTCTGTCTGCAAGTTTATTTTCATTCCAAGCACATAAAAATCCTAACAGCAATGCTCCAATAAATAAAATCACGTAGCTTAATAAGCCTAAAACGAGTGTATTTTGGATACGTTCTTTAATCACAATAGTAACGTCCTGCTTATATTTGTAGGAAATTCCAAAATCACCGGACAGCGCCAGCTTAAGCCAACGTACATATTGTACCGGAATCGGATCATTTAATCCAAGACGTTCTCTGGCACTGTCCTTTTGTTCTTCACTCATTTTCTCTACGCGCTCACCATAGTACGACTGCAGCGGATCAATCGGCGTAATTCGTGATAAGAAAAACACAATGGCAGACAGCACCCATATGCTGATAAAAAATGCAGCGATCTTTTTGAAAAGCACACTAAGCCATTTGTTCTTCATCGCTCATTTCCTTTCGTTTTGTTACTGATTTTCAATTGTCCAGTCACAGATATTCCAGAAAATGCCTACACCGTGATGACCTAATACAGTATCTTCATCTATTCCCTGAATCGTATTCTCTGCTGCGTAAAGCGCATCAATATAGCAGAAGAATGTGTAAGCCGGTGTCTCTGCTAATGCTTCCTGAAACTTTGCATAAGCCTCCTTACGCTCGTTTTCATCCTCTGTCTGACGTGCCTGTGTTAAGTATTCATCTACAAGTGCATTTGAATATCCAGAATAGTTCGCTCCCTTATCTGTACCAAATACCTTGTATGTATGATCATCTGCATCAAACGGAGATCCCCATCCAATGATGCAGCACTCCTGTCCTGCCCAGTCGATTCCGCCTGCCGGTACATCTGCTTTTACATCAAGTCCTGCCTCGCGAAGCTGCTGTGCTGCAATCTGCGCCATATCAATGCGCACCTGATCACCTGGTGTCGCGTTAATTGTAAAGCTAATTCTCTCTTTGTTTCTGCACCAGTAGCCATCTGCATCTTGTGTGCATCCTGCTGCCTCAAAAATCTCTGCCGACTTCTCTAAGTTATAATCGTAGTGCTCCACATTTTCATTGTTATACTTATTTCGCTGCAGAGGACCATATGCCACTTCACCCTTATCTAACAGCACTGCATCAAGAATTGCCTGACGGTCAATCGCATAATTGATTGCCGGAATCAGATCGGCATTTTCCTTCCAATACTCGTTATTAAAGTTGTAGAGAATACCTCTGTAGTCAGAAGTTGTCATATCGTACACTTTAAATTCGTCATTATCAGCAAAAAGTGATTCTTCCTTTGGTGTAATCTGCGCCAAATCAAGCTCACCGCTTAATAGCTGCATTGCCTTTGCATTATCATCTGTCACAATTTTAAATACAATTGTATCAATGTTAGCTGCACCGGCAAAATACTCCTCATTCTTTTCCATTGTAATAGTCTGTCCTGCATCCCAGCTTACAAACTTATATGGTCCTGTTCCAACTGGTGCACGGAAAAAGTCAGATGTCTGCCAGTCCTCACCCTCTAACAGATGCTTTGGCATAACAGGTCTTGTCATATATTCCAAAAAAGCGGTATTAATGTTAGATAGATGAAACGCTACCGTATGTTCATCAATCACTTCAATGCTCTCTATATCCTCGTAATCAGGTGCATTTTCAGATTCATTTGCCGGATCCATAATTGCTTCAAATGAAAATTTCACATCATCTGCTGTAAAAGGCTCACCATCATGCCACTTGACACCTTCCTCAAGATGAAACGTGTATGTTAAATTCTCCTCATCATACTCCCAGCTCTTTGCCAGACGCGGAATAATTTGATTATCACCATCATGATCAGTAAGACCATCAAATAACAGCACGTTTATTTCGCAGTGCTCATCCATTGCCGGGTTGATGCGTGTATAGTCAGTGCTTCCATACACAAGCGTAGTCTTGTCTGCTTCGTCTGCAAATGCTGTTTTTGAAAAGCCTGCTGAAAATACCAATGCTGCCGCCATAAATGCAGCACAGCCTGCTGTTAAATTCCTCACATATGTTTTTCTCACATCATTTTCCTTTCATTTTCAAAAAACTCTAATCAGCTTTTTTATTTATCAAAATCACTTGCAGTCTGCCTTGCTTCACTAATGGATATTCCCTGCTTTCTTGCAATTGATGCCAAATCTTCATACTCATACTTTTCATGTGAAGTACCATAGCCTGTCGAAACTTTCTTTCGCACATCACCATATGGAGTCTTTATTGTCTTTATAGAGCGTGTCATAGTATAGCGTCTTGAAAACTGTTCTCTAACACCAAGCGTAGTTGTATGCAAAAATATAAGTTCAATCATGCGGTCGCGGTCTTCCTCACGGCACATCACCTCAAGTAAAATGCCTGGTCTGGATTTTTTCATTCCTGTGGAGACAGTAAACACTTCCAGAGCACCTGATGCTAAAATTGTCTCTGTTGCAAAGCCAATCTCCTCTGCAGTCATATCATCTATGTTGCAGCAAAGCTCAGAAACACGGCTTACATCATCTGCCGTCTCTCCTAACATCGCGCGGACACAATTTGCCATCTCAAAATCCTTCTTGCCCATTCCATAACCGATAGCCTTCGTCTTCATAACTGGCATATCACCAAATTTTGTGGCAAAATGTTTTAAAAGTGCTGCGCCTGTCGGTGTGCAAAGCTCTCCCTGAATCCTTCCTCCATAAATCGGCACATCCTTTAAAATATAAGCAGTTGCCGGTGCTGGTACTGGCAAAATACCATGTGCACAGCGTACTTTTCCGCTTCCAACATGAACTGGTGATACAATCACCTGATCAACAGAAAGCTCCTCCATAAGCATACAGACTGCTGTAATATCAGCAACGGCATCCATAGTTCCTACTTCATGAAAATGAATTTGATCAACTGGTACACCATGTGCTGCACTTTCAGCCTGGGCGATCAGCTGATAAACTGCCATTATATCATCCTTTACGCGATCTGATACCGGCAGATGATCTCTTACGATATGCTCAATATCATGCAGGCTACTGTGGTGATGATGTGCACCATGCGCATGATCGTGGTCATGGTGATGGTCTTCATGGTCATGGTGATGGTCTTCATGGTCGTGATGATGATCTTCATGATCGTGATGATGGTCTTCATGATCGTGATGATGATCATGCACATCAAGGCTTTCCTCTTCCTCACCATTTACTGTTACCTTACTGTGTGTTCCTGTAATGCCGCATTTTTGCGTTTTTTCTTTCTCAAAATGAACTCCTGGGATTCCAAGTGCATTCATTTTTTCAAAAAATGCATCCTGATCAGGCAGAAGCTCAGAAAGTGCTGCTGTCAGCATATCACCTGCTGCACCCATTCCACAATCTAAATATAATGTTCTCATTTGTTTTTTCTCCTTTATTTCGTATGATTAATAGTTACATGTGATTCATCATTCCTGCCAGATAGCCGGCACCAAAACCATTGTCAATATTTACTACAGATACACCGCTTGCACAGGAATTAAGCATTGATAAAAGCGCTGAAACACCACCAAAGGATGCACCGTATCCTACACTTGTAGGAACTGCAATGACAGGACAATCTGCTAAGCCGCCTATTACACTTGCTAGTGCGCCTTCCATTCCAGCTATTGCAATGATTACACTTGCACTCATGATTTCATCCATATGATTTAATAAACGATGCAGTCCTGCCACTCCAACATCATATAGGCGCACAACCTCGTTTGCATGAATTTCTGCTGTCAGCGCTGCTTCCTCTGCTACCGGAATATCAGATGTTCCGCCTGTCGCCACAACAATCTTTCCCTTTCCAGTCGGTTTTGGCATTTCTCCGATAATGCCAACTCTTGCATCTTTGTGATAATGCAATGGATGTACCTGACTAATCATATCTGCCGCTTCTGATGATAAACGTGTAATTAAAATGTGATCCTGACCATTTTTTAACATAGCAGATACAATTCCAATCATCTGCTCTGGTGTCTTTCCTGCACCATAAATTACTTCTGCTGCGCCTTGGCGAATTTTTCTGTGTAAATCCACCTTTGCATATCCAATATCCTCAAAAGGCTCTTTTTTTATTTCAAGCAGTGCATCATCTATACTCATACTTCCTGCCTTCACTGCTTCTAGTATCTGTCTTGCCTCACTATTCACAACTTTATCTCCCCATATAATCAAATTTTTATCTGGCCTGCAAATCAAGCAGCACTTCTTTGTAATATTTTTTCAATTCTATAAGAATTTCCTCTCGCATTTCTAAAAGCTTTGTCATCTGTGCTGCCGGCATCTGAATCTTTGCAGAGTCATTTAAATAACGCACACGAAAATCTGTAAAGCCAAGAGAAAACAGATAATTTTCTGCTTCTTCCGTCTTTTCAAGCTTTTCTGCAGTGATGCGCTCGTTTGTTGGGATACGTGTTGCCAGACAGGCATAAGCTGGCTTATTCCATGTAAAAAGACCTGCTTCTTTTGAACGTCTTCGAATTTCCGTCTTTGTAAGACCACAGATGCGAAGCGGTGAGTAGACACAAAGCTCTCGAAGCGCACGCATTCCTGGGCGGTCATCTTCTGCATCAGATGCATTAGTTCCATCCATCAGTACGGTAAAACCATCCTTCTTCGCCTCTGCAAGAATCATATTGAATATAACATTTTTGCAGTGATAACAGCGGTCTGACGGATTCTTCACTACTGTTTCATTTGAAAGAACACCTGCTGTTAATACCTTCATATCAGCATTTAGCTGCTTTGCAAGACGCATCGCATCATCAAGCTCAAATTGTGGCTGAAATGCAGCATTGACATAGTAAGCACGCACCTGCGCTCCACTCTTAATTGCTGCATAAAGCAGATAGGAAGAATCTACTCCTCCTGAAAATGCCAATGCTACTTTATTGTGTTCTTTGAAAAATTCATTTAAATCCATTTTTGCATCTCCATTTCTGTCTTTTTATATCATTCTAGTATTTTAATTTTATCTTATTAAACAAAAAAAGAAGGCATATTATCTCCCTTCTGGGAAATCATATACCTTCTTAGTATATTTGTAAGCATCAACACACGCCCCAGTTTACTGAGGCATTTATAACGTTTTAATTGTAAATAATATATGTACTCTTCTGAGTACAGCACATGCTTCATGCATGCCACAAAAGTATGTGTATTTTACCATATTTTTCTTTGTTTGTAAACTATAACTAAACTGGTCCGTCGACGAATCCATTCACCTTCGGGCTTTGCTGCAAATACGAAAAAAGCCACAGGCATATTGCCTGCGGCTCTCTCATCTTAATGTGCCCGAAGGGATTCGAACCCCCGACCCACGGCTTAGAAGGCCGTTGCTCTATCCAACTGAGCTACGGACACATTTTCATAAAAATAACTGAAGCGTTATGTAACAGATCAGTTATCAGCTCCCCGAGTAGGGCTCGAACCTACAACAACTCGGTTAACAGCCGAGTGCTCTACCATTGAGCTATCGAGGATTATGTGCTTGTCGGTTTCGTTTGTTCTGTGTTCTCTCAACCAACATCCTTATTATAACACATCTTGCAAATTTGTCAACACTTTTTTTAAAGAAAATTCAATTTTTTTAATTGCATGTCTAATTTGCAACGATTCAAAGCATTTCAAAGAAGATTACACCCTGAATCGCTGCTATTTTCCTTTAAATAAGATGCATCAGCCAGTAAATTAATCCGAATAGCCAGCTTGCAAACACACCGTACAAAATTACTGGTCCTGCAATCGTAAATATCTGCACACCTTTTCCAAAAATCTCACCCTCTGGCGCTGCTTCCACTGCAGGTGATGCTACTCCATTTGCAAATCCTGTTATCGGAACAAGGAGACCTGCTCCTGCATATTTTGTCAGCTTTCCAAATAAATGCAGTCCCGTCAATATAATTGCAGCTAAAACAAGAGCAATCGAGGTCCACGTACCTGCTACCTCTTTTCCCATACCCATTTTTTCAAAAAATACGCTAAGGATCTGTCCTATCACGCAGACCGTTCCGCCTGTCCAGAATGCTCTAAATATATTTCTCGGTGTGTTGTGCGTTGGTGTAATTTCCTTTACGTAATCCTGATATTCTTTTTTCTGTTCTTCACTTACCATATTTTCTCCTTTTTGTTTTAAAGATTTGAGAAGTACAAATATGCACCTAACATTTTTCCAATGCCAATTGAAAGCACCATCCATGGAATACCGCTCTGAATGCGTCCTCTCCTGAGAAGAATTGGAAATACATCTAATACCTCTGCTAGTGACATAATAAGCCCTCCTACAAAGATCCCCATAAAAAGTCCGGCTGCTGCCTCAAGAATTTCTTTTCCAGGCAATGATGGTTGCAGTAAAAAAATAAGATTCCCCACCGTTCCGCCTAAAATAACACTCCATTCATACAAGCTTACATGGCGGGCTGTCCTTGTGTGACCTGCCCACCTGGGCAAAATTCCAATTACTGTAATCAACGCAAATACGCCAGCAGAGGCTGCGGCACCTGCTGATAAGCCAACTAATACCTCTGCTGCCGCTTTTATTGCTGCAAACAATTTTATTTTTATACTCATACGCGCTCACCCCTGCGCTTTTGTTTGCTTTTTATGCGTTCATTCTGGTCAAGGATTGACTGATTGACAGTTCGTTCATACTCCCTAATCTCTACTTCAAGAGGTGTCGGATCCATCACGCGTTTTTTTGTTCTAAAATGATTGTAGAAAATCAAAATGCCAAGAAACAATCCCGCTGCATATCCACCCTCTAACCAAGTAATGGCAGTTCGCTCCTGCCCTGTCATCAGCTTGTGCAGATCACCAAATACCTGATCTACGCTGACGTCGGCATTAAATGTCATAATAGAAAATGCTGAACCAAAGAAGATCATCATACAGACAAGCACTACCTTAGTATACTCCCACACAGGTCTTTTTTTTCGCTCCTGCACATACTCAATAATAAAATCAGTTTCTCCAAGATTTTCAACTTGAACTGCCGGATACTCTTTTTGAATCAGCTGTGTTACCTTTAGGATATCTCCGACAGCGCGCTGCCCATGAACAGTCGTATAATGAAGTGCCTTGCAGTGTGCTTGAATTGATGCATTGGCGCACCATAAATCTCCCAGCTCACCAATGCTTACAGATGGCTGCGTCACTCGAATTTTCTGTCCTATTTTAATATATATAGTATCTGCCAAAACAAGCCTCCTGCCGCTTGTTCTTTTTTCCATTTTGCGGCTGTACTTAGTATGTGCCATTCGTTTCTTTTCATTCAATCATAAATCTACATTTAAAACTACATTTCCAAAAGCGCCCTCATTTTCTTTAATACACGTTTTTCAATCCTGCTGACCTGTACCTGTGAGATTCCAAGACACTTTGCAGTCTGCACCTGAGTCTGTCCCGAATAGTAACGCATGATAATAATTTTCTGCTCCTGATCTGGAAGCTCACACATTACTTTTTTGAGTGCCAGACGATTCACAAGTTTTTCCTGTTCATTTTCCTTTGACTCAAGGCGATCCTCAAGTAAAATTGCATTACCATCACTTTGATATATCGTCTTTTGAAGACTTTCTACTTCCTGTGAGGAAGACAGCGCTGATGCCAATTCCTCTGGTGCAATCTGCATAAGACTTGCCAGCTGACAGACCGTAGGTTCAATCCCATACGCAGCCTCATATTTAGCCTGCAGCTGTCTGGCACGCACCGCCGTCTCCTTTACAGTACGGCTGACCTTAATCATTCCATCATCTCGCAGAAATCGCCTGATCTCTCCAATTATCATTGGCACTGCATAAGTTGAAAAACAAACGCCAAATGTCTGATCAAAGCGATCAATTGCCTTCATAAGACCAATACAGCCTATCTGAAACAGATCCTCCTGCTCGTATCCTCTGCCACGGTATTTTTTCACCACACTCCATACAAGCCCTGTATTATCAAGCACTAGCTGATCTCTTGCCTGTGCATTACCATTGCGGGCCTGTTCAAACAGCTTTGACAAACACTCCAGAGAAAACACCTCTATTCTGTTCTCTTGCCGCCGCAGATTTTTTTCTTCATCTGTACTAACGTTCCGTTTCCAACTGATGAGGACACCTTTAAATCATCCATAAATGCTTCCATAAAGCAAAAACCCATTCCAGAACGCTCCGTTCCGCGTACAGATTGACTGTACATTGGCTCCATTGCTTTTTTGACATTTTCAATGCCACGCCCCCAGTCACGAATCTGAACTGTCAGCGTATCTTTTTCGATTGCACACACAAGCCGGATCAATCCTTTTTCATAAGGATAGCCATGCACAATAGAATTTGTCACTGCCTCTGATACTGCCGTCTTTACATCATCAGTCTCTGCCACTGTCGGATTCATACGTGTCATAAAAGATGCCACACATACTCTGGCAAAGCTTTCATTTCTCGAATCACTCTCCAACATAACCATCATGCGCTGCACACCCTCCTGCAGCCATTTGCCATCCAATTCTTTTTGTTGTTCTTCCATATCTCCTCCATCTGCAGCAGCTGCTGCGAACCTTACTCTTATTACAGTGTTCCCACCACCTGATACACACCGGAGATGCGAAGAAGTCTTCGAATTTTCGCATCCTCACCTGTCACAAGCACTTCGCCGCCCATATGATGCATGCGCTTGTAGCGTCCAAGCAAAATTCCAATACCTGAGCTGTCCATAAAGCCAGTCTTAGAAAAATCAAAAATCAGCTTCTGCACCTTTCCAGCTGAAATATAGCGGTCTGTCTCCTCACGAATGCCATTGCATACATGATCATCAACCTCCTCTGGCAAACCAATAATCAAAACAGGTCCAGCCTGCATATATGTTACATTTTCCATTTTTTCCATTTCAAATTCCTTTCCCTTATTTTTTCTAACAAAAAAGACACAGAAACAACTTCGCTTCTGTGTCTTATCTTTCGTACATTTTTTTAATTTGCTGCTGGTTCTGCTGCGTTTGGATCTGCCGCTGCATTTGGATCTGCTGCGTTTTGATCTGCTGCTGCGTTCGGATCTGCTTCTTGTTCCGGTGCTGCATTTGGCACCTCTGGTTTTGCATCAAGTGACCGAAGTACCTGCGGTGCAATAGCATTTAAATTTACACGCGCATCCTGAATCTGAGGTCCAACTGGGAATCGCTGTATGTACTGCGTATACATGTCAATTGCAAGGTCGTTTTGATTTAACTCCTGCGCACTGACGGCAACATAAAAATATGCTTCACTGTATGATGGATCAAGCTCAATGATCTTCTGGCACAACTCTATTGCTGCCTGACGATCACCTTCATGCTCACGCTTCCAGATCGCTTTCTCGAAAATACGATCATTTAAGTGATTTTCCATTTGTTCCTTGATTGACTGATACATTTCTTTATATGTATCATCATCTACTGCATTTGCATCAAGCTCTGCATACAGATCAATTGCCTGCGCATAATCTTCCTCAACAAATGGCTTTGCCACTGCTAAAAGAGCCTGATATGCGTTGACAAGCTGCTCACTCTCACTGCTGCTGTGCTGATAGCTCTCAGCATCCTGATCTTTCTCATTCTGAAGCTTCTCTAACTTATCTTCTAACTCTGTGATATCAGCATTTAATGACGCATACTTGTCTTCATACTGCTGAATCTTTGCCTGACTCTTTTCATCAAGCTGCGCCTCCTTGCCTGGCATAATAACATAATATAATACTCCAAGAGATAGCAAAAAGCCAACCAGCACATACGCTGCTGCTGCCAGATAGCTTCCGTAGTCGCGCATGCGGACTGGGATGATTACTTCCTCACGCTCAAGCTCGCCTGCCACACCAATAGAATTCTTTTTCTTTGAAGCCTTATAGGTTGTCTCAAGCTCTCTCTTATAAGAAAGTGCACCTGGATTTCCTCTGTCAATCTCAAGGCAGCGGTCAATGACGTCTAATGCCTGATCATATTTTTGATCTTCCATATAAAGAAGCGCCAGCAGCTGATATGCCTTTATCATACGCGGATTAACGTTTATGACCTTCTTTAACTGAATGACTGCCATATCCTTTGATCCAGTTTTCGCGTATTCAAGTGCCTGGTTAAACTTTCTTATACTGTGATCTGCACTGTCTAATGACTGGCGGTTATCACGCATATCTCTTATATAGTCATCAGCAATATTTCCTCTGTGACGAAGATTTTTACTGATAACCCATTCCTTTAATGCCAGCGCTGCCTCACCCATCTCATAATAGACAAGTCCGAGCAGATTTCTGGCGCTTATATTTTTCTTATACAGCTGCAGACTAGTTCGAAGACATTCTGCCGCTCCCGTCAAATCTCTTGCCTTAGCTCTCGCCAGACCAAGATTATAATATTGATTGGATGCGTAAATAATCTTACGGTACAGTCTAATGTCAGCTCCGCATTTTGGGCAGGTATCCCTATCCGGTGACAGCCTGCAGTTACAAGCATAGCACTTCATGCATTCCTCCGTGTGTTTATCTTTAACTATTTCTTAATCTCGTTCATCAGTTCCTGAAGAATATCGGTAATATCTACCATCTTATCATTCAAGATGGCTTTTTCCGTTTCATCCACTTCAAGACTTGGCTTAAATTTAGCCAGCTCTTCTTCAAAATTTATCATACCTTTATACCTTTCTTCATATAGTCTTTAGGCCTTCTGCATCATAATACCTATTTTTGCAAAAAAAATCAACCCTCAAACATTTTCAGTATCGCATCACGATAGATTTCCTTCGCAGTGATATACTGATTTTCACCAGAGGAGGCAAAATGTTCCATCATGACACCAGCGTTGACCTCAAGTACCTTCAAGCCTTCCTTAGTTTTGATCATATCAATTGAAGCAAAACGGATGCCTAATGCCTTGGCTGTTTTCTTTACAAGGCTTACAAGCTCTTCCTCCAAATCTGGAATGGAAAGTGTGAGTGCGCTTGCTCCCTGTCCAAGATTGTGCTTCCAATTTAATAAATAAGTCTCATCTTTTGCCGGTACCTTGGAAAGCTCTGCCTCATTTGGCACGAGAAAGCTGTGAATCTGTCCCTTTGCAATAGCCTCTGCCAGCAATTTGCCAACTGTTGACACACCATCACCAGTAAGTGACGGACGAATCTTTGAAAAGGCAAGGCGAATCTCGCCGTCTAATACAACAAGACGATATTCGCTTTGAATGTCTTCATAGCGACAAACCGCCATTGCCTCTGATGATTTATAGATATCAGAAGCGGCCTTCTCTAACTCCGCCTGTGTCCTAACTTTAAAAACAAGATTGCCTCCCGTTCCATAATTGTCCTTGCAGACAAGCGTTCCCTTCTCTAGCTCTGCTAAAAGTGCTTTCCAGCTGCCTTTTCCTCCAGTATACTGCAGCATAGACGGTGCCATAAAACAGGCGTGATATACACTAGGAATATCTTCCTCCTTTAGTACCTCACTTGCAATATTTTTATCATTGCATACCTGCTGCACAGACGAAGGATTTAATCCAAACTGATACCCCAAAATGAAGGCACGCTTTTGATCCTTTCTCAGACAAAATGCCCAGTCATAGGAATAGCTGCTAAGCTTAATTCCTTCTTCTGCGCAAATCTCATTTATTATCTTTACATAACTACTCTTACTGTTTTCCATTGTCTTATTTTCCTCTTGCTTTTGGAATACTTGTATTATAAAATTAAATCTGTGAAATAGCAAGAACAACTTTTCGCAAACATACACAGCAGATTCTGTATCATTCTGCAGAAAGAAGGTTTTTTATGTCCGATCTACAGTCACTCTTTACTGACTGCCTAAACGAAACGCTTATAAGAGTCATTTTAAGCAATCCTTCGTCGAAGGATGGTGTCATTAAAATTTGTGCCCGTCCGATGCTAAAAAATAAATCGTTGCTTTTCCAGATAGAAGAATATACGAAAACTCAGGTTTTCCATAAAAATTTGACTGCCGGTGACGCTAGCTCTTATTTAACAGGTAAACTGTCTTCTGATACTTCGTCACAAACAGCATCATTTAAAAATGCACTCGTAGAAACAAAGAGCTTTACCGCCAATGTTCTTGTGAGCAAAAAGGGAACCATTACTATTAAAAAGAAAATGAATGCCTCGCCCAAACAGACAAAAATTTCTCTTTCGCATAACCGCAAGAAGAAATATATTCTTGAAGAAGGTATTCCTGTACCATTTTTAATTGATCTTGGCGTAATGACGCAAAATGGAAACATCATTAACGCTCACTATGATAAGTTTCGTCAGATCAACCGTTTTCTTGAATATATTGAAGATATTCTTCCCTCACTTCCTACAGGCCGCGAGCTTCGCATTCTTGACTTTGGCTGTGGAAAATCTTATCTGACCTTTGCAATCTATTATTACTTAAAGGTCTTAAAGGGATATCCTGTGCGCATTACAGGTCTTGATTTAAAGGAAGATGTAATTCGCCACTGTAACGAACTCGCTGTTAAATACGGCTATGATAAGCTTGAATTTTTATGCGGTGACATCGCTTACTACGATGGATGCAGCCAGGTCGACATGGTCGTTACGCTTCATGCATGTGACACAGCCACTGACTATGCACTTGCAAAGGCCGTCGGCTGGGGTGCAAAAGTCATCCTCTCTGTTCCTTGCTGCCAGCATGAATTAAATAAGCAGATGAAAAATGATCTGCTCTCCCCAGTACTTCATTATGGCATACTAAAAGAGCGCATGGCTGCACTTATGACTGATGGACTGCGCGCCCAGATCTTAGAGGCGAATGGCTACCGTACCCAGATTTTAGAGTTTATTGATATGGCGCATACCCCGAAAAATCTGCTGATTCGCGCCGTGTATAACGGGCACTGTGCTGACAACAAAGATCAAATCAATGAGCTTCTTGCTGCCTTTGATATTAATCCGACGTTATATCGCCTACTATGTAAAAAAAATAATACTATCTCAGAATAATATAATTTTTCTTCTATGCTGCACAGCACACAAAAAGCCAATCCCCAAGGCAAAAGCCTAAGGGAATGGCTTTTTAACTTTTCAGTGTATTTGATTTACTTCTTTAAAGCAGCCAATCTTTCCTGAACCTGCTTCATAGTTGCCTCATACTTTTCAAGCTTAGCCTTTTCCTCGGCAATTTTTTCTGCCGGTGCCTTGCTGATAAAACGTTCATTTGACAGCATGCTGTTAGAACGCTTTAATTCGCCTTCGAGCTTTTTCTCTTCTTTTTCAAGACGCTCAATCTCCTTTGCCACATCAACTAACTCGGCAAATGGCATATACATAGTTGCGCGTGCTGTTACAGCAGATACGGCATCCTCAGCGATTCCTGCCTTATCAGACTGAATCAGAACCTCATTTGCATAACCAAGTGTTGCAAAGAATATCTTATTATGTTCAAAGATTTCTCTTACCTTTGCATCCTCAGATACAACATATACAGTAGCCTTCTTGCTCGGCGGTACATTCATGGAAGTACGAACTGTACGGATCGCACGAACTGCCTCCTTCATCATCTCTACTGCTTCCTCTTCCTCTGCAAAGTTCCACTCTTTTTTGCTTACCGGCCATGCAGATACCATTATGCTTTCTTCCTCATCCTGCAGGTTGCAGAAAATTTCTTCTGTAACAAAAGGAATAAATGGATGAAGAAGTTTCAAGGACTCAATCAGAACAGTCTTTAAGGTCCAAATTGCAGCTGCCTGAGACTTATTGCCATCATCCCACAGACGTGGCTTAACCATCTCAATGTACCAATCACAGAACTCTTCCCATACGAAATCATATACCTTCTGAAGAGCAATACCCATCTCGTAGCGGTCAAGATTTTCTGTTACTTCCTCAATCAGACTGTTGCACTTTGTCAAAATCCACTTATCTGCCATAGTCAGATCTTCCAGTGAAACATTGTCTGTTGATGCCTTTTCCATGTTCATCATGATAAAGCGTGATGCATTCCAGATCTTGTTTGCAAAGTTTCTTGATGCCTCAACACGCTCATAGTAGAAACGCATATCGTTTCCTGGTGCATTTCCTGTCATAAGTGTCATACGAAGTGCATCAGCGCCGTACTTGTCAATAACTTCAAGCGGATCAATTCCGTTTCCAAGTGATTTACTCATCTTGCGGCCCTGTGAGTCTCTTACAAGACCATGAATCAATACAGTATGGAATGGCTCCTTTCCTGTCTGCTCGATACCTGAGAATACCATACGGATAACCCAGAAGAAAATGATATCATATCCTGTTACAAGAACGTCTGTCGGATAGAAATATTCGTACTCTGGTGTCTTCTTTGGCCAACCAAGTGTAGAGAATGGCCATAATGCAGAGGAAAACCAGGTATCAAGTGTATCTGGATCCTGTGTCATATGTGTACATCCGCACTTCGGGCAGCATGTCGGTGCATCCTTTGATACAACCATCTCACCGCACTCATCACAATAATAAGCCGGGATTCTGTGTCCCCACCAAAGCTGTCTTGAAATACACCAGTCACGGATTCCCTCCAGCCAGTGCAAATATGTCTTTCCATAATTTTCTGGAACAAACTTAAGACGGCCTTCCTTTAATGCTGCGATTGCCGGCTTTGCCATCTCATCCATCTTTACAAACCACTGCTGCTTTACAAGCGGCTCTACAGTTGTCTTACAGCGGTCATGTGTTCCAACTGCATGAACATGAGGAACAACCTTTACTAAAAGACCCATGCTCTCAAGTTCTGCTACGATAGCCTTTCTTGCTTCATAGCGGTCCATTCCCTCATACTTGCCGCCATTTGCATTGATGGTTCCGTCATCATTCATGACATTGATCTCTGGAAGATTATGACGCTTTCCAACCTCAAAGTCATTCGGATCGTGTGCCGGTGTAATCTTTACACAGCCAGTTCCAAACTCCTTATCAACGTAAGGATCTGCGATTACCGGAATCTCCTTATTAACAATTGGAAGCAGAAGCATCTTGCCTACAATATCCTTATAGCGCTCATCATCTGGATTTACGGCAACTGCAGTATCACCAAGCATAGTCTCCGGACGTGTCGTTGCAATCTCTACAAAACGACCTTCCTCACCTACGATCGGATACTTGATATGCCAAAAATGACCTTCCTGTTCTACATGCTCAACCTCGGCATCTGAAATAGATGTCTTACAAACAGGACACCAGTTGATGATGCGGCTTCCCTTATAAATATAGCCTTTTTCGTACAGACGGATAAATACCTCCTTAACAGCCTCAGAGCAGCCCTCATCCATTGTAAAGCGCTCTCTGTCCCAATCAGCAGAGGAACCTAACTTCTTTAACTGGCGCACGATACGTCCGCCGTACTCATCTTTCCACTCCCATGCATACTTTAAGAACTGATCTCTTGTCAGATCCTTCTTCTCGATGCCCTTTGTCTTTAAGTTCTGAATTACCTTAACCTCAGTAGCAATTGCTGCATGATCAGTTCCCGGCTGCCAAAGTGCCTCATAGCCCTGCATTCTCTTATAACGGATCAGAATATCCTGCATGGTATTATCCAGTGCATGACCCATATGAAGCTGTCCGGTAATATTCGGCGGTGGCATTACAATTGTAAATGGCTTTTTGTCGCGATTTACCTCTGCGTGAAAATATTTTTTCTCCATCCACTTGTCATAAATCCTGCCCTCAATCTCAGACGGATTATATGTTTTGTCCAGTTCTTTCATAAGTCTCCTCACTTCTTTGCTCTTTTTTCTTACTCGTCCATTACCATATGGCAATAGGCACGTTTTCGCTGCGTCAGATAATCCTGTGAAATCTTTAAATTGATTTCATTATCCTCTCCGATACTGCGCACAACAGTCTCCTGCTCACTTTGCTCCTGAAGACGTGTTTCAACCTCCATGTAATGGGCCTGCCATCTGGAAATCTGGCTGCTCGCCACGCATTCAAGTTCCTTTGCAAATGGCTTTCCTGTCTGAAGCGCCAGATAATACATTTGCTCTAGTATCTCTTCTCGCTTTAATTCTGCATAAGCAGCTTCCAGACATTCCATCGCCTCATCCGCATATCCCATGCGAAGATAGGCCACACCCATATGCTGCAGAATCTGACCATAAAATTGAGGCTTCTGCCGAAGATCTCTTGGCATCTGCAGTGTCTGGCTGTAGATCTGAACCGCACATTCAAAGCGCCCTTTATCAAGCAAAAGATCTCCTCTTTCCTTGCTGCGCTCCAAAAGGCTCTGACGGTTCATACGGTCAAGACGGTTTTGAAACTGCTGAATCTGGTTTTCTTCATAATAACCAATTTCACGCATGATCATTACCAAAACTGCACCCATGTCAGCACTTGATCCGTAGAATTTTACAATTTTATCTGCTAATTCCGGCATATGAAGCTCAACTCTAAAAAAGTCAATGACCTCCTGACGGATAAAATCCTCACCGAGCAGATACGTATTGTTGAATATATAATAGCAGAATTCTTCCGCTGTGTAAATATGGATGCCTAGTTCCTTTACGTAGAGCGGATTCTCGGCAATGTCACCGCACTGAATATATTGTTCCATTCCCGATGCCTCCTTAATCTATTTTAATTTCTTTTTTAACAACAATACCTGATGACGGGAAAAATTCGCCAAATCCAAGATCCTGCACACGCACCATTGCTGTATGCTCAGATGTAAATGTCAAAATTAGACGAACTCTTGTTGTCTTGTTTGGCCTCTTTGGAAATGCATCCAGGCTGATGTTTTCAAATACAGTCAGCTTTTCACCTGTCTTTTTTATCTTCAAGCGAATTGAGGACGCCTCATCCAAAATAAGGTCGGCTGTTGTACGGCAATCATACCAGTTACTGCCTTCTTTTGCAAGCATCAAAACCTTCTTGCTGCCGTGCACACTTGTATCCATCCAAATTGAGGCACCAACACGTCCCTCACATATAATTGTGTATGGATACGAATTTCTGCCGTGCAGCTCATTGTTTGCATTGATCACAGCTCCCTTTGCGAACACATTGCTCTCATAAAAGATACCTTTTCGCACCTTTTTTCCGACTGCAAGCGCATTTAAAAAGCTTTTTCCCCATTCCTGGCAGTTTTCCATTGCCTTGCCGCTGACAAACAAAGAGCTTACACCACGGTGATCAATTATTCGCTCAAGATGCTCTCTAATTGTTGAATCTACCATCCTGCGATGAGTCTCATTGCTCATCATATCCTGCGACAGACTAGTTTCAAGCACCTGTCTTGTTGCCTTAATTACAGGCGGATTTACACTGCGAATCAAATTTAATTCATAGCTGCTAAGCTGAGTTCCAGACCAGTCTAAAAGTAAAGCTCTATTATCAAAATTTGCCTTTGGCTGGCGCAGCACAAAATACAAATAAGCCTCTGTGTGATTGATGATGCTGACATTTTCTCTTGGTATTCCAAGGCTGTCCATACAATGTATAATGCTGTCCATAACTGCCGGATCAGTCTTTTCAAGCGTAAAGACAAGTCTGGCAACGCTTCGCGTGCCGCACTGCTCATAAACAGTTTCAAGAAGCGTTCCTATATAGCTTCCTAACAGCTGCTCTGGCTGATATCGCCTGTCGCCAACTGCTACGCTGCTTTTTTTTGTCAACAGCGTCAAAAGCTTATCAACTACAGCTCCTCCGCCCTCAAGCACAGCTTCATAGGCTTCTTTTCCTACAAGCCATCCGTCCTGTCCCTTCTTTCGTCCGAGCGCCGTCTGAATGACTGTACGATTATCCGCCTGAGGAAAGCTTATGTCTGCCGGGTTCATGTTATCAAGACGGTACCGGCTTATTTTTGTCACATCATCGCATAAATCAAAACCTAATATCAGTTTTTCCATAATCTTTCGTCCTTTTATAATAACACATACAGTTCCTTGGCTGCCTCACGGTTTCGAATCGCTTTGGCGCATTCTGCCTTCCACTGGTCGTAATTTTCCTTTCGTTCAAGTTCAATCAGCTTCTGAATCTCGCCGTAAATGCTGCCCTCTCTGCAATAGCACGAGGATGGATCAAGAAGTACTTCCTTAACCTCTTTTTCCTCATCGCCATCACCACAGCGCACACTTATCTGCACCATCTCATCTGGGAAGAGGAACACACCAGCTGTATAGATACCCGGATAAATTTCCTGCATCTCATATGTAACCTTCTTTCCTCGTGGAATCAGCTCACCGCGTAGCCATACATGACAATCTGGTATACCATTCCACTGCACAATAATGCGTCCTTCCATCTGATGCGGCAGCTCAATTATATCTTTAAGACCATGGAAGCATTTCATATAAATACCCTTTGCACAATAGGCATATAATAACTGCTCACATAAGTGTCTGCTTTTTTCTGACAGCTCTTTTTGTCTGCTGTACTGCTGCAGAATAGCAAGTGAAAAAACTTCTGGAAGATCCTGCTGCTCTATTAAAAGCTGCTCTAATGTATCCTGCATTTCCTGTGAAAGCACACTTTCCTTCATCAAGCTTTCGTGGCAGCGTACCACAAGCACTGCGCGGTCAAGCTTTCCAGATACACAATGTGACTTCTTGCTAATCTCATAAGCTTCCTCTAAATGATCAATTTTGCCTGTAAAAAGCATCTGTGTTACAACACGCGCTGCCAGATCTTTACTGTCTGCCTTTGCATCATATGCTGCGCATAAAAGATTATACATATCCTGTGTTGGTCCAACATAATGCATACAAAGATAACGAAGAAGTGTCTCATGAACCTGCTCTGCCTGAAGAAGACGCACACAAAGCGTTATAAGAGTTTCGCTGTACTCGTATAATGTCTCTGTAATACGGCGCACTGTCATCTTTAATAAGAGATCTGGACTAATTCCATCACTTCCATATGCGCTGACATATTCAAATGCTTCCTTGCTGTAGCCGCGAAGTATACATAGCTCAATCAGATAAACGCGTGTCTTTTTCGTCAGCTCACCAGGATTAAGTGATACCAGCCATGCGTCAAGCTCTCTTGTCTGTTCCTCATGGAAATAGCAATACTCAACCATACGCTCTGTCAGCACATGCTTAAAGGAACGTGTAACCTCTGCTTTTTCAAGAAGCTGCTTTGCAAGCTGCAGATTTTCCTGATTTGCAAAAGGCTTTGTATAAAAATCATCAGACTCCTTAATCATAAGCATAAGCTGCTCTGGAACTTTTTGTCTGCAGACAGCAGCTAGTTCCTCACGATACATAAGAAGTACTGTTTTCATATCTGGATCAGCATATCTGTTTCCATATGCATCCTCAAAAAGAATCGCTGCATCATTAGCATAAACAGGAATGCAAACCTCGCCACCGTTTATGCGCACACTCTGCTCTGGGCGAAGCTGCGCATAATGTACAACAACCTTTTTTGCGTAAGGAAGTGTTGTTGTAATCTGTTTTGAAAATAAAAGTGTTGTAAGCACATGACCTAGATTTTCATCAATAAGGCTTGGACTAAGCCAGTTGTCATAAAGCGGTACAAGCTTCGCATTGATGCGTCCATCTAAGAGCTGGCGAATCGCAAACTCATCCATCTGCGGCTCATATGCCTGATACATATCAGATTCCTTTGGAAAATGCTCCAAAATATATGTATAAAGATTCAATCTTGTATGATTATCCAAATCATTCTTAAATGAATAATATAAAAGAATGCTATTTGGAAGTTCACGATCTAAAATCTGATCACATATTGAAGTCATAAACGCATCATTAAGTCCTGTCAGATTGATCTCCTGTGCAATGCCTAGCTCAAACCAATAAGCATATGCAGGTGAAGTTTTTCCCATGCGAATCAGTGCTGAACAAATCAATGTCAGTACCTGATTGTCTTTGCAGCTGCGATACATTCGCTTCATTACATGATATAAAAGCTGCGCATTTTCAATACCTGCAAGAGGAAGTGTTAAATACTGATTTGCAAGTTCCGCAGTCAGACATGAATAGCGAAGCATATATGATAAAAGCTGAATCCAAAATTCTCCTGTACGTCTGATTTCATCTGGATTTTCCCTGCAGATTTTGGCTGCATATGCATATATAATAGGCTTTGCACCGTAAATGCGATACAAACGTTCACACTGTCTTAGCTTTTCGGCATTACTTAAATCACGCTCTGTCATAAGCCATACAAGAGAAGCGACAAGACTATCTGTCTGCTTTTGCAATTCAAGTGCAGCTGACGCTGCTTCTTTTTTATCATGCTCCTTCTTTGTAAGCTCCCACTGCAAATAAAGCGTCATAAGATATTCTTCCTGCTGACGTTTTGTGCTGATGCGTGTCAAATTTGAACTATACCAAGCAAGAAGCTTCTTTGCTTCATCTATACGTTCCTGCTTAGCAAGCAGCCATACACGGTACAGGAAAAGACCTGAACTAGCCGGATATTTCTTCATATTTTCTTCCAGACACTGATCCATCTGTGAAAAAATCTCTGTTTCTTCGTGGCTCTCATTTAAATATGCAAGCAGAAGATGATACAGATAACGTACAACTGCCTTTGGCGGCCTGCCATCTGAACGCAGTGCATTCTTTGTGTTTTTTCCTTTATAATCGCGATTGACCTGAATACAAACTTCTAGTGTCTGCATTGGTGTTTCGATCTGCACATGCGCTGTATTACGCCCATTATGCATCTTTGCTACATCTGCAAATGCTGTCAGTACACCTTGCTGATTTGAAAAATCGCGCGATGTAATCTTTTTTTGAGGAAAAATAAGCCATGGCACATCTGTCTTGATTTGTGCCGCAAACCATCCCCATGTACTTGCTGTCACCACAAGCTCAATGCCATCCTGCGGCAGCTCCTCCTCGGTAAATGACAGCGTCTTGGCCTGTACTGTAAGCTGCACCGGCTTCTTTAACTCCATAGCAACAGCAAAGGCTTCCAATGCCTGATGCTCAGAACTTCCTTCAAGAAGTCCTTCGTAGAGAGCTGTGCGCTGTACCTGATCCTTCATAAAATCAAGCTCTTTAAATTTGTCTGATACAAATAGGTGACGTGCCTGTGACGGATTTTCCAGATAAAAAGCACCAAATTCTGTAAGTGTATGCGGCATTGCCTTTTGGCCTGACGCTTCACCTACACTATAATGGTACTCAATCTTTTGCTCACCTGCATTGCCAACCACAACGACTGCACCAGTAATCTCATCGCCTGATTTTAAATCAATTGTGTTAATCTCAAACAAGACAGCTGCACTCTGACCAGCCGCCTGCTTTGTTTCTATTTTTACTCTTTCATTTGTTGAGTAGAAAAAGCCTTTAAAGGGTACTCTGTTTCGTACCCGGATCACAAGTTCTTTATTCTGCACAGTACCGGCTTCCACTCTTCCCTCCAGATATGCCGGTGAAAAATCCAGCTCTGGCTTTTTTACCAGCACCTCTCCGGCTGCCAACTGTTCGATCCGCTCCTTCAACCTTTTCTCCTCCTTCTCGTTTTCTTGTTTTTTCTGCCAGTATTTCTTCTAGCTTTAATTCTTAATTGTTCTGATAAGTGCAAATTCCAATTTTGCACATATGTTGTATTATTCTATCGCAAATACGAATAACAATCAAGCATTTCTATTGATTTTTTTGTCACGCAGTCTTTTTTTGTCATATCTTATATCAAGTACAAAGCACGCAAAGGAGTCTCTATGGACTACAATGGAAATAGAACCTGCATCCAACGCGGGAATTATCATAGAATGGCAGCAAACTGCTCTTGCGAAAATCGCACTTCTCCTGTTGAAGTAAACATTCCAAGCCGCCCTGTCGGAATCTCTTATGTGACGGTACAGACCTTTGGCGATATTTATCCGCCGCAAAAGGCTCTGAACGTTGGAACAGTCTTTGCCGCCCTCGATTATCCCTTCACATCCACCTGCTGCTTTTCTAAGCGCATGAAAGGAGGCGCGTATGAATAACCGTAATGTCTATATGCATGGTTTTGTCTGCGATGATGCTGCTCTCTTTTTGGATACTCATCCTGACTGTCCTCATGCACGTCATCTATATCAGGAAAACGCTGTACAATATAATCAGGCACGAAAACAGTATGCTGTTGCTGGCAAACCGCTTTTTCGTACTGATGCCGTATCTGACCGCGGTTGGAGCTGGACTGATGAACCATGGCCATGGGAAGGAGGTAACTGCTAATGTGGGTTTATGAAAAGCGTCTTCAATATCCTGTTAATATCACACAGACAAATGCCAAGCTTGCCCAGGTAATTATCTCTCAGTTTGGCGGACCTGACGGAGAACTCGCTGCCTCCCAGCGCTATCTTTCACAGCGCTATACAATGCCAGACGGTATGACAAAGGGACTGTTAAATGATATTGGAACAGAGGAACTTGCCCATATCGAAATCGTCTGCGCGATTATCTATCAGCTGACAAAAAATCTTTCTGTAGAAGAAATTAAGGCTTCCGGTTTTGATAAATATTATGTTGATCATACGCTCGGCATCTGGCCTCAGGCTGCTGGCGGTATCCCATTTAATGCCTGCGTTTTTCAGGTCAAGGGTGACCCCATCACTGATCTGACGGAAGACCTCGCTGCTGAACAAAAAGCACGCTCCACCTACGATAATATCCTGCGCTTAATAAGCGATCCAGAAATTTGTGATCCTATTCGTTTCCTGCGCCAGCGCGAAATTGTCCACTTCCAGCGTTTCGGTGAAGCACTCGTCCATGTTCAAGAAGGCCTTCCGAAAAATGTTTATGCCTACAATCCGGCATTTGATAATAAAAAACACTGCTAAGAGCATAAAAATCCCTCCAAACCCTAAACGGGCTTGGAGGGCTGTGCTGCCAAATTTAATAATTCTGATTTCATTTTGATTTCTTCTCAAAGGCACTAGTAATCGCAATGACCGCAGGAAATATTACTCCTGCAACAACCCAAATTATCCAACTCTGTCCCCAATTATTCGATGGCAGGCTGTATCCTAAATAAACTGCCGTTACAATTACCCAATATGCTGTATAAATAGCAGATGAAAATGACGGTTTTTCCTTGTTCTCTTTAGAATATTCACCCTCCTGCAACAGTTTTTCATAGCTTGCCCATATAATGCCCGTCTTGATAAAGCAAATCACGCCTACGCCCGCAATGAGAAATGAAAGAGAAAGCATGATTGTGAGGAACAGGTCGTTATCCGCGTCAATTATTGCTCCGATAAAAAGTGGGATCAAAGCGACAATACATAAGCAAGTTCCCGCGATATTATGTTTCGTGTGCAAATCCTTGTATTGCGCTTTGCGCTCTTTCACCATCCCACTCACGCCATACTCAGTTTCAAATTTTTCTTTTTCCAAATAGGCAAAAGGGGCGCTTTTGCTACTGCTTGATATAAACATTGCGGCGGCTATTGCTACAAAAATAATAAGAGCAATCATTCCAATTCCACCTGCAATATCTTCGTTCAAGCCACCTGCCATACTCTCGCTGATTGCTCCCAATATCAAAAGGGCTATCGGAGATAAGATACACAAAAAGGCAGCATACGCTATTGTTTTAGCTGTCCTCAGCTTTACAGAAAGAAAAGTGTTTGCCTCATCCATAGATACACGCCTTAATGTCGGCGCATCATCGGACAAGCTTATATGCTCAGCTTCTTCAATTTCGTCTTTCAGTAAATAATCGGTGCTTACTCCGAACAGTTTGGAAAGGCGTATCATTTTTTCGAGGTCTGGAACTGACTGCGCTCCCTCCCACTTTGAAACAGACTGTCGTGTTACATTCATTTGGTCAGCCAGTTCCTCTTGCGACCAACCTGCTTTTTTTCGCAGCAGTATAAGCTTATCGGCAAAAATCATATTTATCCTCCTGTTGATTTGATTGTTGTGCTCATATTTTAGCATTTTGCGAAGTTGCAAACCACCAATTCAGACCATTCAATATGTCAACCGACGGTTGCAGCTACAAAAAACGCCCTTAGATTTCGGATTTTTGCCGAGTATTATATTTGATTTTGCAAACAAATATACTGTCACCGCAAGAAACAGTGCGGATAAAGCGCCGGCGAAAATTTTATCGACAATCATAGGGCTTTTCAGCCCAAGCATAACGCCAAGAAAAATCACAAAGCCGCAAACAAGCGTTACGCTGACATATCTTAACCCAAGGTTATCAGCACAATATCTACTAAGATGCTAAGGATTTTTCTTTTCATATCATTTTATCTCTGCCTCTGTTATTCGTCTTTGATAACATGTGTTGTAGCAGATATTCGTGTAAAAATCAATGAAGTTTTTTATTTTTTTCGCATTAAATAACACGATTATTTTAGCAAATCTCCCATTATATTACACGAAAATTGCATTCACTATGGAACATTTCCGATGCTTATAATACAGCTTTTAATAATAAAAAGCACTGCTAAGATCATAAAAATCCCTCCAAACCTTAAACGGGCTTGGAGGGCTGTGCTGCCAAATTTAGCTCTATATCTTTTCGTATCTGTACTCTTGTTTTGTTGCCGCAGATGGGGCATAGTATCCATTTGGCGTTCATATTCAAATTTTACTTATCACAATAAATTGAAATTGCATCTCTTACAAATTCCGCTGTTCCTTCTCCGCCAAAACGGTCAATGTTTTTCTTAAAACGGTCATCGCAGACATACATCTCGCCCAATTCTTTTAAAATATCATTGCTGCAAGTGTAGAAGTTTTCATTTATATATGCTTGCAAAGCAACTACTTTTTCTTGAACAGCCTTATCTGTAGGTGGCAATTGTTTCATCGCTCCTAACTCAGTGAACAACGACATAATCTCATTGGCAAATTTAAGATAGTTGTGTTCACTATCAGAAACAGCTCGTTGTTCATACTCTTGATACGCTTTAGAATTTCCCCATTTTGACTTGACTTCCGCCCTGTATTGTTCAATTTCTTTCGCATCAAAAACTTCAAAATTCATTATCTTTACTCCTTTAGTTTGAATTTCACGGGCAAAGGAAATAAGCTCACCTATATGCTTATATTGCAATTCCAACAGTTTGATTTGCTGCGCCACTGCTTCTTCTTGATTAAAATTAGGACTATCAAGAATTTCTTTAATTTCCTTTAGAGGAAATTGCAATTCACGAAACAACAGAATGTTTTGCAAACGACTAAGGGCTGTATCGTCATACATTCGGTAGCCTGCATCAGTTACTTTTGTAGGCTCTAAAAGACCAATGGCATCATAATAGTGCAGTGTGCGCACACTAACACCTGTAAGTTTGCTAACCTCTTTTACTGTTCGCATATTTATCACTCCTTTCCGTGTAATATCATTCTAAACTATAACGCAGCGTCAGAGTCAATAGGTTTTTAAATATTTTGTTGCCTTGACATTTTAATTGGATGGCGAATAATTGTTTTCCATTTTCCTGGTGCTACTTTCCGTGCATCTGACAAGTTCGGACACATGACATGTGTTATAGCAGATATTCATGTAAAAAATCAATAGTTTTTTGTTTTCAGTCTTGGTGGGGCACTTGTTTGTCTATTCAAAAACTTTTATCATTACTTGACGCGCGTACTAACACGTGCTAACATAATTCTATAGTAGAGATTTTTTACTTCAATAATTGACGCTTATAAAAGCTTGTCCATATCGAAATCATCTGTATGGTCATCTATTAACCAATAAATAACTTTACAGTTTTTAATTGAATATTGCATAATGAAAGGAACAAAAATGCCCGAATTCGATTTTAAAACTCGAAAGGAGAATGAATAATGCCCGAACTAAGTAGATTTCAAGGAATGGTTATCAAAATGCTTTTTAATGATACCGTTCAGCACAACAAGCCACACGTCCATGTTTCATATGGAGAGTATAAGGCTTCTGTTGGTATTGACGGTGAACTTCTCGCTGATTCACTGCCTCAAAAACAATTTAAAATGTTGGCTGACTAGCCCTCCACGAAGAAGAGGCCTATGCTGCCTGGAACAAAGCTGTCAGAGGTGAGCATTTTGATAAGATCACACCTCTGCAATAAAGAATGGAGGTATCCTATGTTTGTATTAAATGGAATTGTATACGCAAGCGAAAAAAGAAACGACATTGAAGTTATTTCCGTAAAGCCGTTGGATGATATGATGATGATTCTCACATTTTCAACTGGAGAGCAGCGTCTTTTTGATGCTACAATATTGACTGGATCTGCTTTCCTTCCGCTTAAAGACGATAACATTTTTAAAAATTGCAAGGTTATTGATGGTGCCGTTACATGGATGGATGAGGGAATTGACTGCGCACCAGAATTTATGTACGAAAACAGTTTTGCTTATCCCAGTTCTCAAACTGCTTAAAACAAAGGATAGAAAGGATTTTTGAAATGAACCCAGCTAAAATATTTCAGTTAAAGGCTTCATGGGACCGCTTTGCAGCAGCCCACCCGAAGTTTCCGCTTTTTTTACGTGCTGTCTCTGACGGTAACGTAATGCAGGAAGGCACTATTGCCGAAATTACTATTACAACAGCCGACGGACGTAAATATGAAACAAATTTAAAGCTTACAGCAAATGATCTGCAGCTTTTTGATGATGTCCGTCAGATAGTAAAATAAAAAAATTCAACGGTCTGCTGTTTATTTGAGCAAAGGCCGTTGAATTTTTTATTTATCGAAATGTCACATCAAACTCCATTAGAAAAAGCAACAAATTAATTGAGATCATTTACACGAAGCGAAGCACGTCCTCTGCCGTCTTTCTTGTCGGTGCATCTGGTGTAAATTTTTCATATCCAGCAGCAAGTAACACGGCAACTTCCTCTGTCTGCGGAATGCCAAGCTTTTCCTGAATATACGCTGCGTCATAGATACCAAGCATGACCGTTCCAACTCCCTGTGCATGAGCAGCGAGTGCGAATGTTTGTGCTGCTACTCCAGCGTCAAACATCTGCCAACCTTCTTTTTTGTCGGTGCTATAGGAGCCATCCTTTTCAAAACCGCAGATGCCCTTTACATACGATACCACAATCAATACTGGTGTCTGCTTAAGTGTCTTTGTATTAAAGGCAAAGTCGCAGCAGCCATTTTCTGCGATATCATCAATGATTTCTCGTTTGTCTACCACAGTATAGCGCGGTGTCTGAGAATTTTTCCATGATGGTGCCCAAATTGCAGCATCTACGATTTTTTGAATCGTCTCACGCTCTACTGGGCGATCTTCAAATCTTCTTACACTTCTTCTTGTTTTGATGCATTCGAATACTTCCATTTATTGTTCTCCTCTCTACTTAAACTCACATTAATGATTAGTGTTAAAATCAATTAACCAAATGGATTATAAAACCTTCCAAACCGGATTGTCACGAATAAGCTTATGGCAAGCAGCACCACGCCAATTGCAATTGCGATAAAATCTCTTCGTGCAAATGGTCTTTTTGTATACCAGGTGCGCTTTTTATTTTTACCAAAGCCACGCAGCTCCATTGCATTTGAGATCGTGTCGATTCGGTTTAAGCTTGTTAATATAAGCGGCAATAAAATATTGACTGAGTTTTTCAGTCGAGCAAAGAAATGTTCGTTTTTGCCAAGCTCCACTCCTCTTGCCTGCTGCGCCTGACTTATGCTGTGATAATCTCTCTGAATATCAGGAATATAGCGAAGTGCAATTGCTACGGAATAGCCTACTTTATAGGAAATCCCGATACTATTTAAACTGGCAGCAAACTCACTTGGGTTGGTTGCTGAGATAAAAAGGATTGCAACTGGCAGCGCCACAAAATATTTCAGCGAAATATTTACCATGTAAAATAACTGCTCTGCTGTCACATCATAGCGCCAGAATAAATGAAACAGTACATGTCTGGTGCCATAAAGAGTTGTTCCCTGATTCGGGTCAAATAAGAAAATAAATAAATTATTGAGTACCAAAAATACAAGCATGAAAATCATCATAAAGCGCACTTCGCGGTACTTAATATGGCTTAGCCTAAATGCAGCAAGACTTACAGCAAACAATCCGAGCAATACCCAGATGTTGTATGTAATCATGCTGGCAAAGGTAAAGAGCAGGAAAAACGCCAGCTTGGTCGTTCCCGTCATTTTATGAATCACACTGTCGCGTTCTAGATAATTTAATACCGTTTTAGCGGCCATGGCTGCGAACCTCCCTGTCTTCATGAATAAATCTCTCTACAAAGCTTTCCGGCGGCGTGATTTCACAGCGATTTGCCAGCGTAAAAAGGCTCGTTTCCTTTAATGCGGCGCGCGCTACAAGTGATGGATCACACAGCACCTGTGATGCTCTGCAATCGGCAATCAGCTGTCCATCAGAAAATACAAGCGCTCTTGGTGTGTACTCTAACATCAGATGCATATCATGTGTAATCATGCTGACTTAACCCAGCGGCAAGCCACTGGTGTTCAATTGACGGAGTTCTAGTGTCTGCGTACATCGCAAGGACTTTGGCAGACACATCTGTTCCGGAGCAACAAAACTCGCAAACAAGCAGTCCTACGACCACATTTGTGTCGATTCGATGGAACTGAATCTTCACATTCGCGTTCTCTGGGCCACAAGA